>N._stephensi_708_cecum__coassemble_12_pt1 | contig 19665 bp, 24 predicted proteins | sample N__stephensi_708_cecum__metabat2_low_PE_009 | metagenome-assembled genome bin N
GGGTCAAGAGATATATTAAATTCTACTTTTGATCTTAACGCGAGAACAAGATTGGATTCTTCTCCTTATACTACTACTGATTGGGTAACTGCTGAGTCTGGTAAAAGTGCCGTAAGTTTGGGTAATGATAATAAAACTGTTGCTTATTATTACTTACAGTTAAAAACTGCTAGATATAATGCTTTGAATGTTTCTTTTTCTGGTGAATGGAAAATAGATGATCAGAATTAATTAAATTATTTCACACTTTTCATTTATGTTTGGAGGCTAATATGAAAAATAAAAATATTATAATTTTAATCTTTTTATTTGTTTTATGTTTAATATTTGTATCTTTTTATGATGTGATTCAAACTTATTATGTACCAGATTATATAAGATATAATCATGTTAAAGAAGAATGTCCTGGGGATTCTGAATGGTGTAGTGATTTTCATTCTAATGATGAGGTAAATGTTTTTTTGGATGAACATAATCCTAAAAATAGATTTGATGTTATTACTTTATCAATTTATGTTTTGAGAAACACTGAGTCTATGAACTTATTTTTAATAATATCTCCTATGATAATGATTTTATTGGTAGTATTTTCTATTCATAGTGAGATAAATAGTGGTTATTTTGAAAACATACTTACTAGATCTAATTATATAATGTTAATTAAAAAGTATGTAATGATTGTTGCTAAGATGGCATTACTTCTTCCTTTTATTTATATTTTAGTACATATTATTTCATGTTTTATTACAGGTTTTAATTTTAATTTTAACTCATTTTATATTGAACAGTATGGAATAGAAATTTATAATCATTTTTTTAGATATTCATTAATTTTTTTATTTGCACAATATATTTTATATTTTGGATATGGATTAATAGGTATAATTATGTCATTTAAATGTAAGAGTAAAGTTATAAGTATCATTTTAGGTTATATTTACTTTATTGTGTTGGACCTTGTATATATGATTATTTCTGCGCTTTTCTTTAGAGATGTATTAGGTATGCCTAGTAGATTTACAGAGTTTTTTAATTTACTTGGCTATTATTGGTTTTTTGATTCTCATACTATATATTGGATTGCATTTTCTATTGTTTTAAGTGTTGTATTAATAAATATGTTAGTAATTTATTTTTATGTTGGAAAGAAAGAGAAGGCAGTAGTGTTATATGAAAAACAAGTTTCTTAATAATTATGAGATATTTAAATATTTAATTTCTAATGAGCGTTATAAAATAACATTTTTAATAATGGTTTTTATGTGTATATATGGAAGGTTATGTATTCCAGTACAAATTGATTTAGGTTCTGCAATAATTACTCCACTTACATTTCCACTTTTTCATTATGTATTATTAGTGGTATTTACTTATAATACTATGATGGTTTGCAAGACTTTTTTTGGGGAATTTAATGAGTTATTTATAAGGTATAGGACTAAAAAAGAAAAAATTAAAATTGTAATTTTTAATGTTTTTAATTTGACATTGTTTAGTTTACTTATTTTTCTTATTTTATATTTTTCAATTATTATTTTTACTTATTCACCATCTGATTATTCAATTGTACCATATAATGATTCTAGTTTAATTTGTTCAATATATTATATTATTAAAATATCAGTTATACTTATTTTATTTCAAATTATAAATGCATTGTTTTATTTTCTTTTTGAAGAAAAGTTAATTGTAGTTGTTTTATTATATTTTATACCTTTTTATTTACATCCTTTTAGTAATATAAATAAGTTTTATTCTTTTGCTCCATGGCTTCATCAACTTTCATTTATTTGGAGTGATTTAAATACTGATATTTTATCTTTTACATTGTGTATTTTCTTTTTAATTATTATTTTATTTTTACTTTATAAAATATGTAGGAGGAAAGTATAATGAGGTATTTATTAAAAAATGATTTTAGATTTTTATTTAAATCATTAATTATTTTTATTATTATTTTAATAGTAGAAATATTATTTGGTAGTTTGATTGTTAGTGATAATGTGATAGACATATTGTTAGGAAGAAACTATAATGGTGTACTTGATTTATTATCAATCTTATTTTATTTGTTGAATTTATTATATTTTATATATGTTTCGTTGCAATTATTAATAAGAGATTTAACTTATAATTTAGATAATGTTTTTTTTAGAATTAGTCCATTAGTATTTATATTTGAAAAAATATTATTTATCATTGTAGTAATATTTGTGCTTAGATTTATTCAGTATATATTATTAGTTTTAGTTTTTTTTGGAGAAAGTGTAACATTAAGTTCTATACTATTTAAGGTGTTAAAAGATACTTTTTATTATAGTGCATTATCATGTTTATCTGTTTTCTTTAGACAGTGTTATTATAAAATTAATTATTTTTATATGTTATGTATTGTGGGTGGAGTGATTATTATTCCAAAAAGTATGGATAAATCATATCTTTTATACTTAATAATTTTAGTATTTTTTGTAATTTGTAATATGTTAATTATGAATTATAAATGTAAGTATATTATAGAAAAGGAAGGAGAAGTAAAATGAAAGTAAAATTAGTTGATATTAATAAGAAGTTTAAGGATGTTGAAGTACTGAAAGATATAAATGTTGAATTTGAATCTGGTAAAATATATGGACTTGTTGGTAGAAATGGTTCTGGAAAGAGTGTACTTCAAAAAATTATTTGTGGTTTTTATAATCCTACATCAGGTAAAGTGTTGTTTAATGATAAGTGTATTAATTTGGAGAAGGAATTTGCTCCTTCTACTAGAGCATTAATTGAAAAACCTAATTTTTTACCAGATGTATCTGGATTTCAAAATTTAAAACTATTGGCTAGTATTCAAAATATAATCGGTGATGAGGAAATTTTAAATACTTTGAAGAAAGTAAATTTGTATGATGAAAAAGATAAAAAGTACTCTAAATATTCTTTGGGTATGAAACAAAAGTTAGGTATTGCTCAAGTTTTAATGGAAAGTCCAGAAGTTGAAATATTAGATGAACCTTTTAATGCAATTGATGACGAGTCAAAGAAAATGATTATTAAAGAATTAATTTCTGAAAAGAAGAAAGGAAAGTTAATAATTATTGCAACTCATATAAAAGATGATATCGAAAATTTATGTGATGTTGTTTATAGAATAGATAATGGTGAGTTAAAAGAAGAAAAATCATAATTGGTAATATATTTTTTATTAAATATGATGTTATTGTGATTTTCGTTATAATTGATTTATGTGGAGTAAGAGGTATTTATGAATACTGAAAAGATAGGAAAATTTATTTATGAATGTCGAGTTAAAAAAAATATGACGCAGAAAGAGTTGGCATTTAAATTAAATGTTACTGGTAGTGCTATTTCTAGATGGGAAAGGGGAATTGGATGTCCCGATATCTCACTTTTAAGTGAATTAAGCAATGTGCTTGATGTTTCTATTGATGATTTATTGGTCGGCAAAGGAAATAATAAAATAGGTAAGAAGCAAAGTTTTTTTGATTTTCATTCTGATTTAAAAAAGTATATAGTTGCAATAGTATATTTTTTGCTAATTATTTCTTTATTTTCCATTATAATTCCTTGCATTGTTTTAGCTCGTAATTTTGATATAATAATTATGTTTATTTTATTAGTGTTTTTTTCTAGTATGATAATTGTAAAAATATATGGAAATAAGAATATAGAAGAAAGAGTATGGTATTTCTGGGAATTATTATATTTATCTATTTTGTTATTGTGTTTTTTCTTAACTAGATTATTTAATTATTATGTTGAACCTTATTGGAACAATTTTTATAATATCATTCCTTTTAAGACTATATCTGAATATTTGCATTTATATTTTATTAATTTTCAGGAATTTACTTTTATAAACTATTATTTATTAAATAAAATATATTTAATGATTCCTTTTCCTATTTTGTTTTGGGGAAGGTTTAATAAAAAATATAGATTTATAAAGATTATAATTTTATGCTTTTTATTTTCGCTTAGTAGGGAAATTTATCAATATTTCACTGGTAATGGAGTATTTGATATTGATGATATTATTCTTAATTTAATTGGTTGTCTAACTGGTGGTCTTATTTGTATAATTTATGGGAAAATTAATTTTAAATTAAAAAGGAGAGAAGATTTATGAAAAAAAATTTAATTATAATGTTATTATTTATGTTATGCATTTTTCCAATTAGTTGTTTTGCAAAGGAAAATGTAGATTATGAATCAGAAATTATTTATGATGTTATAGATGGTGATGATTTATTGATAAGCAGAATATCCCTTCCAACATCCGGTGTTGATTTATCAATTATGTCATATAAAGCAAATCTTTCAAATGTACGTAATTCATGGGTTGGAACAAATGCTTATTTTAATGTTGCGAGTAATAGGAGAATATCTATTACATATTCTTTATCATCAAGTTCTACTATAGGTTTATTTGATATGACTTCTAATAGTTGGATTTCTACAACTTCTGGGACTAGTTCAACATGGATAGTAAGTAATTTAGATATCAATCATAAATATGTTGTTGCATTTAAATCAAATACTGGTTTAAGTGTTAATGGTTATGCTTTAATTACTAGTTAATTATTTGTTGTATTTTTTTAGATATTAGTTTTGATTTTTTTGTCGATTGATTATTTTTTCTACTTATGTCGAAAGTGTAGAAAGCAAATTGATTTTGATTTATATTAATAATGAAAGGAGGATAATGGAGGAACTTTTAGATTATGAGGGTTTAATATATAGTATTATAAATAAGTATCCTAAAAGATTTGATCATGATGATTTATATCAAGTTGGTATGATTGGACTTATCGATGCTTATAAACATTTTGATTCAAGTCAGGATACTAAGTTTTCTACTTATGCTTATTACTATATATTAGGAGAAGTGAATAAATATATTCGTGGAAGTAGTAGTTTAAAAGTTAGCAAAGAATTAATTGATTTAAAAAAGAAGATAATAGAAGTAAAGGATGTAATGACTCAGAAGTTAGGAAGAATTCCTAATGATGATGAGATTGCTTTATTTTTAGATGTAGAATCTAATGTGATTCGAGATGCAATGGAGGCAACAGAGGAAGTGTCATCTATTGATGAAGGATTTGATAATATTAAGAGTTTTGATGATACTAGTCCTGAGGTATTAGATTTAAAAAATGAAATATCAAAATTACCTAAAAATGAGAGAGACTTGATATATGCAAGATATTTTAATGAATTAACTCAGAGTGAAACTTCTAATTTACTTGGGATTAGTCAGGTGCAGGTATCTAGAAATGAGGCTAAAATATTAATGAAACTTAGAACTAAATTATAATTCTAAGTTTTTTTGTATTATTTTATTTTTTTGATACAAACTATTTATGGTGATTATATGAAAAGTACTAGATACAATATTATAGCGGATAAGCATAAGGCAGAAGAAAATAGAATAATGAATTCTTTTGTTGCTTTTATGAGTGGTGGGTGTGTTGGATTACTTGGAGAGTTTATAATAGAAGTTTTATGTCATTTTGAAATGTCTAGAAATGATGCTTCGACAATAATGATAGTCATATTTATTTTTCTTGCTAGTTTATTTACTGCATTAGGTTTTTTTGACAAGTTAGTGACTAAGTTTAAATGTGGATTACTTATTCCTATAACTGGTTTTGCGCATTCTATGACTAGTAGTGCTCTTGATTATAGAAAAGAGGGTCCTATATATGGGATTGGCTCTAATATGTTTAAGTTGGCTGGAACTGTAATTTTATATGGGATAGTTTCTGCATGGTTTTTTGGTACTATAAGATATTTAATTGAGGTGATGTTATGACATTTTATTTTGATAAGGTCTATATAGAGGACTGTGCTACTGTATGTGGTCCTTATGAGAAAAAAGGTCCTTTAAAAAAATACTTTGATAAGTGTTATGATGATTTGTATTTTGGAGAGGATTCTTGGGAAAAGGCTGAGATTAAACTTGTGAAAGATGTACTTGTGATGATTTTAAAGAAGAGTGGTTTCGAAAAGGAAGAAATTGATTTAGTAATCGGTGGAGATTTGCTTAATCAAATTACTGCTTCTACTTATGGTGCTTGTGGAGTCGGAAATTCTTTTATAGGTGTTTATGGTGCTTGTAGTAGTAGTGTACTTGGAATGATTATTGGTTCTTGTTTTATTCAAAATGGTTTTGTGAATAATGCTTTATGTTTAGTTTCATCTCATAATATGAGTTCTGAAAAACAATTTAGATATCCTACTGAATATGGTGCACCTCGTCCTAATAGTGCAACATTTACATCTACTGGTGCTGGTGTTAGTTTTTTAACTGGTGAGAAGAGTGATGTTAGAGTTGAATGTGCAACTCTTGGAAGACTTGTTGACTATGAACAAAATGATGCGAATGATATGGGGAGAGTAATGGCTCCTAGTGTTATTGATACTTTATCTCATCATTTAAAAGATACTGGAAGAAGTGTTAAAGATTATGATTTAATTGTGACAGGTGACTTAGGAAAATATGGGATGGAAATTGTTAAGGATTATTTAAAAAGATATTCTGATATAAAATTAGATGGGAACTATAATGATTGTGGTGTTATGCTTTATGATTTAGAAAAGCAAACTGATATTAAAGCAGGAGGATCTGGTCCTGTATGTAGTGCATTAGTTGTTTATGGTTATATTTATAATTTATTAAAGAAGAAAAAAGTAAAAAGGGTTTTGGTGCTTGCAACTGGTGCATTATTTTCTCCTATACTTTTATATCAAAAGGAAAATATTAATTCTATTTGTCATGCGATAAGTTTGGAGGTGGTATAGTGTTACTTATTAATTCATTCTTATTTTGTGGTTTTGTATGTATGATTGCACAAATAATTCTTGATAATACAAAACTTAGTCCTGGACATATTACAAGTATCTTTGTATGTATTGGTGCTTTTTTAGATACGTTTAGTATATATGATATTATTATAAAAAAAGTAGGAGGAGGAGCCTTACTTCCAATTACTAGTTTTGGTCATTCTCTAATACATGGTGCTTTGGCAAAGGCAGAGGAAATTGGAATTATTGGAATACTTGGAGGTATGTTTGATTTAACCGCAACAGGTATTACTGCGGCAATAATATTTTCGTTTATTTTTTGTTTAATATTTAAACCTAAAAATTAAAATTTCCACAGAAATTGTGGAAATTATTTTTTTAATTAATTTTTGATATTTCTATAATTTTATTCATATCATCGTCTTTTGCAATGATATTTTTATGTAGTTTTTTACATTTATCACATTTATAAATTATTTTATAAGTATCTTTAAACTTTTCTATTTCAATGGGTTTTAGTAATCCGAGGCAAGTATTTTCTCTATCTCCTGGATTTATATCCACATGTTTTGAATATAGACAATATGGGCAATGGTCACGGGAAGTATAACCTAGTGGTAAAACTTTTTTTCCACAGTTTTCGCAGATAAAACCTTCATCTATTTCATTAAAACGTTTCATTTTATCACCTTCTTATATTATATCTTGTTTATATTAAATTAAAAAGAAAAATATATTTTTTTTAATTTAATTGTTTGATATACTTGTTAGTAGGTTGTGATTATGTTGAATAGTAATGATATTTTAAAAGTAATTGATTCATTAAAATTAGATTATAATGATTATTGCATTATTTCTGGAGGAGCACTTGTTTTATATGGTATACGTGATTTAACTGAAGATGTTGATATATTTATTAATAAACATGGATTTGATATGCTAAGTAAAAAATATAATATTGTTTCTAAAGAGAATAAATATAAAGATTTATTTGGAATTGGTGATAATATAGAACTTTTATTACGAGAGTTTGATAAGACTGTTGTTTATAATTTTAATGGATATCCGGTTTTGAAAATAGAGGATATTTTAAAATGGAAAGAGGATAATCGTAGGGATAAAGATTTAAAAGATATTGAATTAATAAAAGATTATTTAGAAAAATGTGATATAATTAACTAGAATTGGGGAAGAGCATTATGGATTTTAAGATTAATGATTTTGAAGGACCTTTAGATTTATTATTACATCTTATTAAGGAGAGTAAGATGGATATAATGAATATTGAGATAGAGTCTATTACGCAACAATATGTTGATTTTATTAATGAGCAGGAGAAAATGAATTTAGAAGTTTCTTCTGAATATTTAGTTTTAGCATCTGAACTTTTAGAGATTAAATCTAGAATGTTGCTTCCTAGAAATGTTAAAGATGAAGAAGATAGTGATGAAGAGGTGGATCCTAGAGAGGAACTTATAAATAGACTTTTAGAGTATCAAGCTTATAAAGATATTACTTCATTATTGCAAGAGAGAGAACTACATAGGAAAGATATTTATACTAAGACTCCTGAAAATATTAATCAATATGTTCCTGAGGTACATGAAATCCATTCTGATTTAACGGTTGATGATTTAGTTCATGCATTAGAAGAATATTTTCAAAGAAAACAGGATAGTAAACCCCTTAATACTAAGGTAACTGTTAATGAGATTAGTGTTTCTTCAAGAAGACATGATATTAAGGGATTATTAAAGAGTCGAGGAAGAGTTTCCTTCTTTGAATTATTTCCTATAGCGACAAAAGAATATATAGTTGCGACTTTTTTAGCAATTCTTGAAATGGCTAAAAGCAGGGAATTAGTTATAAAACAAGAGAATAATTTTGATAACATTATTTGTGAGGTGGTTGAAAATGCTTAAAGCTGTACTTGAAGGTCTTTTATTTGTAGTTGGAGAAGATGGCCTTACGCTTGATCAAATAGAAGAAGTATTAGATGTTGATGAGGAAGCATCTAAAAATTTAATAATGGAATTAAAGAAAGATTATGAAGATGAAAATAGGGGGCTTAGAATAGATTTTTTAGGTAATCGATTTAAGATTACTACTAAGTTTGAACATAAAGAATATTACCAAAAATTAATTGAAAATCCGGAGACTAATTTATTAAGTCAGGCTGCACTTGAGACTTTAGCAATTATCGCGTATAATGAGCCTATCACAAGAATAAGAGTTGATGAGATTAGAGGAGTTGGGTCTACTTCTATAATGAGAAAACTTGTTGCGAAAGGATTTATTAAAGAGGCAGGAAGAAGTGATATTCCTGGTAGACCTATTTTGTATGAAACTACTCATGATTTTTTAGATTACTTTGGTCTTTCTTCTATTGATGATTTACCTAGTATTGATGATATTATTAGGAATGTTAATGAAGAAGAAGTCGATGAAAATAAAGATTTATATACATCTAAATATACTGAAAAAAATGAAGTTTAAAAAAATAGTGCAAAATTGTTAGATTGTATGCTACAATATGTTTGTACTTGCTCCCATGGCGGAATTGGTAGACGCGGCAGACTCAAAATCTGCTTCTAGCGATAGAGTTCCGGTTCAAGTCCGGATGGGAGCACCAATTTATAAATTAAAGACTTGTGATAAAGTTGTTTTTATGTTATTATGAATCTAGTGAGAGAAATCTCATATAATAAAAAAGGGAATACTTAATTTGTACATGTTAAGTGTTATCCTGAAATGGTTTGCACCTAAATGTTAGTTAGGTGTTTTTATTTTGCAAATATGGAAAGTAAATAAATCTGCAAAATAATGATGATAATCAATAAAAGAATTAAGAAATCTTTTTTTGACATATTATTACCTCCCTTCATAAAAGAAAGATAACACCTAACTATTAAGTCTTCCCATCTATATTATTATAAAAATATTGAAAAAGTGCATTTATATTAAAAAATAGTTATTTAGTCATCATTTCTATAAGTTTATTAACACTATAGTTTGATGTCTTTTTATTTAGAGTTGCTATTCCAATAAATCTTTTAGGTATTTTTGGAGTAACTTTTATTTCATATAATTTTTTATTGTCTAATTCATCTTTTATAAACTCCTTTGTTGCATAACCAATTCCGAATCCTGCACTTACTAAATCCATTATTAAGTTATAACTAACTACTTCTGATTGAGGTTTTAAATCTACGTTATTATTTTTTAAATAGTTATTTAATATTGTTCTAGTGTTTGATGGTAGTTTTTGAAATATAAGAGGGTATTTATTCAAGTCTTTAAGATTAATTTTACCTTGTGTTTCTTCAAATATTTTTTTATTTCCAATGAAAATATCTTGAACATCTTTAATTCTTATTATTTCTAAATCTTTATTTTCATGCATAGGCATGTTTAGGAATAGTACATCTAGATTTCCGTTTCTAAGTTCTGTTAGAAGATTGGTAGTTAAATTGTTTACTATTTGTATTTCAATATTTGGGTATAATTCATGGAACTTTTCTAAATAGGGCATTACTACATGTCTACATACAGTAGTTGATGCGCCTATTCTTAAAATTCCGGTATCCAGATTTTTTAAATTTGATAGGGCGTTTTCTCCGTTTTTAATTGATTCAATTCCTTTTTTTACATATTCATATAAAACTGAACCTTCTTCTGTTAGAATCACTCCTTTTTTAGTTCTAGTAAATAAACTTATTCCTAATTGTTCTTCTAATTTTTTTATTTGTAGGGTTACTGCAGGTTGTGTTATATATAATATTTCTGCGGCTTTAGAAATACTTCCATTGCTTGCGACTATATAAAATAAATAATATAAATCTAGACTAACATTCATATATTAATTCTCCTAATATTTAGCATAATAAATATATATTATACTTATAACATTATTTTTCATATAATTCAATTAAGGGAGATGAAGTTATGGAAAAAATAGAGAATAAAGAAGCAGGGATATTATATGAAAAAGTCAAGAGTGTGTTTTTTTCTTTTAAAGATGTACCTACATATAAATATGATAAACATCAACACCATTTATATGAGGAAAGTGAACATCCTGGCATAAGTAGAGATTTTTATAATGAAAATGGTAGTGTTGAATTTGTTAATTCTAAAGGGGATACTATAGTTTTTGAGTTATCAAGATTTCATACACATCAACATAATGGATGGAGTGGATTATGTGGTTCTCCTTGTAGGTTAATTACAATTAGTAAAAAATGTGGAGAAGAGTTAGAAGAATTGTGGAGACTAGAAGTTGTATGTAGAACACTACATTATGAGGGTAATGTTACATTTAATGAAGTTCCTTATGATTTATTAAAAAAAGAAGAAGTTAAAACAGAGGTAGAAGTTAGTGATAGTGATATTTCTAATAATGATATTGGCAGTGATTCTAATAGTGATAATGTAGTTGAAGATAATGATTTAAATATTGAATTAGTTGATATTAAAGAAAAATATGGGGAAAGCATTCAAGAAAGAGATAGACTTATTGAAGAAAGAGATAGAGAAATTAATCTTGCGATAAAAAAGATAAAAGATAGTTATGATGGTAAGATAGGTGAATGTAATGAAGATATCGAATCTTATAAATTAGCAATTGAAAAGTATGATAATGTTGTTTCGGCATATTCTACATTTGATTCTAATGTTATAGGTGTAGCAATACAATATCTTATGAGTATGATTGAGTGTTCTAGTTATTCTTATATAGAAGTTCCTTATTATTTTAAGAAAAGAGTTCATGGGACAATAGATAGTTGGGATGAGGATTGTGAAAACTATATTGGAGTTGTAGTTCCAACTAGTGATAAAGTTAATTATTTTAAAAATATTGATTTAGATGACCTAATAGATAAAGGAGCATGTTTATTGTATAGAGATTCTAAAAGGAATAAGAGTGTTACTTTTTATTCTTCAAGAAATGGTAAATACATATATAATCAAGATTTTTCTAAATATCCTTATATAAAAGATTTTATTGATTATGTTATTAAATATAGATTTAAAAATAAAAAAAATGATATAAGTTCTCATGAAATTGTTGATTTACTCCATTTATTTTTAGAGGGATATCAGGATAAAATTTTAGAGAGATACTCTAGTTCTTTAAAAAATAAAATTTATAGTATTCAATTTTAAAAAAAGTTTTTAGTTTCTCATTTTAAGTGGTATACTATGATTAATTTGAGGGGTTATTGATGATAGGAGCGATAAAGATGGGATTAATTATTACTTTATTTTTAGGAATATTTTTTATATTAGGTTTTGTTCTTGTGAAACTTGGCAAGAGTACAAAGACTATTGAAATACTTTCAATATCTATTGCTTTAGGAACTATGGTTTGTTTAGTAATATTTGATTTAGTTCCTGAGATGATTGAGCATTTTGCTGGATTACCTATATATTATATGATTTTATTAATACTTCTTGGTGTTGGTCTATTAAAAGTATTGGATTTATTTGTGCCCGATCATGATGGAGAACTTGATTATCATCATAAATGTAGTGATGAAAATTTACTTCATATTGGAATTGTTTCTTTAGTTGCGATAGTTTTGCATAATGTTATTGAAGGTATGGCAGTTTATAGTCTTGCTTCTGAAGATATTAAGACAGGATTGTTGGTTGCTTTAGGTGTGGGACTACATAATATTCCTATGGGAATGGTTATTGGATCTACTTTAGAACCTGAACCTCGAAAAAAACAAATTGTTTCTATTAGTATTGCGACTTTATCTACTTTTATAGGTGGAATTATAATGTTGTTTTTATCTTCGTTTGTTACAGAATTTGTTATAGGTGGTTTAATATGCATAACGTTAGGGATGATATTATATATTATATTGTTTGAACTTATTCCGCATATCCTACATAGTGATAATAAAAAGCTTGCTTTAATTGGGATAGTAATTGGAGTTGTAATTATTTTAATTACTATATTATTTGAATAAATGATACGTTTTATACGTATCTTTTCTTTTTTGTGATATACTATTATTAGAATTAGATAGGAGAGATAATATGGAATTTGTTACTTTAAATGAAGAAGAGTTTCTAGAATTCTCAAAAAATAGTCCATATACTAGTTTCTTTCAAATGCCTTTATGGGCTGAAGTAAAAAAAGATAATGGTTGGAATTCTTACTATGTTGGTTTAAAAGATAATGAGAGTATTGTTGCGGCTACGTTGTTGCTATCGAAGAAAATAAAGTTTTTTAAAAATATGTTTTATGCTCCTCGTGGTTTTTTACTTGATTATAATGATTTAGAAGTTCTAGAAGAATTTACTAATGGTATAAAGAAATTCTTAAAGGATAAGGATGCTTTGTTTTTAAAAATCAATCCTTATGTTGATTATCAAGGAAGAACTGTTGATGGTGAAGTAATTCCTGATACGGCAAGAGATGATTTAATGAGTAAGTTCAAGGAGTTAGGATTTGTTCATAATGGATTTTATATTGATCAGGATAAAAAGACTGATCTTGAACCTAGATGGATATCAGTTTTAGATTTAGAAGATATTAGTAGTATAGATGAAGCATACAAAAATATGAGAAGTAGTACTAAATGGCGAATTAATAATTCTAGAAAAAATTGTTTAGAAATAATTGAAGCGAATAAAGATAATTTGTTTGAATTTAAGAATTTAATGAAGCATACGGCAGAAAGACGTGAATTTGTAGATAGACCATTATCATATTATCAAAATATGTTTTCTATATTGGATAAGAATGATTTAGTTAAAGTTTTACTTGTTAAAATAAATTTTAAGGAATTACTTGAATTATCTAACAAAAATTTAGAAGAAAATAATAAGAAAATCGAGGAGTTAAAGGATAATTCACGTAAAGAAAAACAATTGAAGGAATTAGAACTTGAACATGAAAGATTAGTAGAAAAGATTAAAGTACTAGAAGATACAATTAATGAAAATGGTGAAAGTAAGATTATTGCAGGTGGCTGGTACATGCTTTATGGAAGAGAAATTAATTATTTATTTGGAGCTAGCTATAAACAGTTTATGAAATATAATTCTCAATATTTACTTCAATATGAAATGATAAAATATGCAATTGATAATGGTTATAAGGCATTTAACTTTTATGGAATAGATGGTAATTTTAATGAAGATTCTAAAGGATACGGATTATTTGATTTTAAAAGAGGATTTAATGCTTGTGTACATGAATTAGTAGGAGAATTTGATTTAGTTATTGATTCATTTAGATATTCATTATATAGATTTAGTTTTTCACTATATAAAAAGTTAAAAAAAATCTTTAAGAGTTAGACTTTATGTTTAATTCTTTTTTTTCGACATAATGTGTAGTATAATTGGTTAGAATGGAGATGTTTAAATGAAAAAGATATATATAGTTTTGACTTATACTGGTTCTGTTCTATCTAGAATTATAAGACTTTATACTGGAAAAGAATATTCACATGTATCTATTTCGCTAGATGAAAATTTGGAATCTATGTATAGTTTTGGAAGAATTAATGCATATAATCCTTTTTTTGCAGGATTTGTTCAAGAATCTCCTAAGTTTGGTACATTTAAAAGGTTTAATAAAGCAATAACTAAAATATATTCTTTAGAGGTTTCTAATAAGGATTATGATATTATAAAAAATATTATTGATGATTTTAATTCGAAGAAAGATGTTTATAGATTTAATATGTTGGGGTTAACTGCTGTTATGTTTAATCAACGTATTAAAAGAAAAAATCATTATTATTGTGCAGAGTTTGTTAAGTATGTATTTGATAATACAAGTTTAAAAATAGATATACCTGAAATTGCTAGACCTATGGATTTTGATAAGATTAAAGGGACTGAGGAAGTTTATAAGGGATATCTTAGTGAGTACAAAATGTAAAAATTGACGAATTTTGATTTTTTTACTTGCTTTAAAAATGCAAAGACTATATAATTAGTATAGACATAGTAGGAAAGGCGGCATTGAGGTGTACAACAATATGTAAAAGCAAGTGGTGGTTTGATGGTAAAAGAAGTAGAAGTAAAAGCAGAAAAAATTTACAAAAGAGAATTATATAAAAAGATTGTGAAAATTTCTTTTTTACTCTTATTAATTTTAGTATCGATTATTTATTTGATTTTATATGTTGTATATGAAGGTGGAAGGTTTACTGTTTCTCTTGATAAGAATATGGCAAATCGTAGAAGCATTTATTTGTCTGAAGATGGTAAAACATCTGGTAGGACTAAAGAATTAAGTGCTGATACAGTAGATTATATGGACAACATATCAGTGAAATGGATTCCAGAAGACATTGATGATGAAGCAGTAGGAACACATAATGGTGATAACTATATTGCTTATACTTTTTACATCGTTAATGGGGGAAGTGAAACCGTTCATTACTGGTATGAAATTGACATTGATGATACAATTCTTAGTGTAGATGAGGCCATTAGGATTATGATAATTCAGAATGGTGAAAAGACTATTTATGCAAAAAAAAGTAAAGTTGATGGCAGGGCTGAGACTGGTACAAAGAAATTCTATTCTGATTCTATAGCTGTATTAGAACAGAAGAAAGATTTCAAACCTAACCAAAAAGATAAGTATACTGTTGTTGTTTGGATTGAGGGAGATGATCCCGAATGTAAAAACGATTTGCTTGGTGGAGAAATCAAGATGCATATGGCCTTTACTGAAGAACATGTCGATAATAAAAAAAATAAGAAATAGAGGAGTAAAATTTTATGGCAAAAAATACAAAAAAAGAAGATCGTAGAAGAAAAAAAATGTTTTTAATGATTTTTATGATTTTATTTGTTGGAATTGTTTTAACTGCATCAACATATGCATGGTTCACAACAAATAGTAGTGTTACAGTAAATTCTTTAGATGTTAATGTTTCTACTTCTGAAGGTTTACAAATTTCAACAGATGCTGTTAAATGGAGTTCTGTTGTTACAAATGATGATATTACATCTGCTGCTTGGAGTGGTGTTACAAACCAAGTTCCTTCAGCTAACTTAAATCCAGTATCAACTGCTGGTGAAACTGAAAGCGGACGTATGAAAATGTTTTTAGGTACTGTTAAGACTGATGAGGCTGATGGTATTAATAAATTAACTACTACAGCAGAAGTTGATAAAAATGGTACTGATGGAAACTATATTGCTTTTGATGTTTTCTTTAGAACTACAGAAGATAAAAACTTATATCTTGCTGAAGGTAGTAAAGTTACTTACAAATCTGGACCTGAAGGTATTGAAAATGCAGCTCGTGTTGCTTTCATTAAATTAGGAAATGTAGGATATGCTGCTGAACCTAGTTCTGCTCAAGCTTTATTAAATGCTGAGACTCCATGGATTTGGGAACCTAATTATGATTCACATAGACTTTCTGCAGTAAGAAATGCTACTCAAAATTATGGTATGGATGAAAGTGCTTTTTCAGGAAATGAAACTGCTGGATACACATCTAGTAAATTGGAGTATGTTGGTGTTAAGTCTGCATTTAGTACACCAGTTGTATTAAAAAATCAAGATGAAGATAAGTTTGCTGCTGTTACAACTATTGAGACACCAAAATCTGGAATTACTGAGGCAGAATATAAACAAACAATTAGTATTTCAGCTGGTATTACTAAAGTAAGAATTTATATGTGGATTGAAGGACAAGACATAGATTGTGAAGATTTAGCTTCAAGCGGAAACATTACTTTTGATTTACAATTCAGTATAAAAGAAAATGCTAATGCTGCTGCTTAAAAATAAATAAAATAATAAAGCCTTCTTTGAAAGGCTTTTTATTCTATGAGGTGATTGGAATGGAGAACAACGATATTAATGAAATTAAAAGTTTAGATGATGACAATTTATTATCTTTATATGATATGGTTGTTTCTCATTTAAAATATTTACGTGATAATCTTATTGATACTTCTATAAATATTGATGATAATGATGGAGGTGAGGCTAATGAAGAATAGTTTAGATGGATGTTCCGTTGTTATTAAGATTGATATTAATAAGAATCATATAGATAATTATGTATTAGAGACTGATGAAGGTACTAAAAGAACTAAAGAAAAATTTTATAAAAATGCTGCTAATAGTAGAAACGAATATATAAATAATCAGCATATTATTTTTAATAAATATTTAGTTGAAATTAAAAATGAACTTGCTAATAGATATAAGAATTTAATGCCTACTGATAAAACTTTGGGATATGATGATAAGAAAAATGAAGTTTCTAATTTGTTTTATTTAGTTAAATTATATTCTGATATGGCTGATAGCTTTAAATTTGGTTTAGACTATTTGGTTTCTTCTATTAGTAGTGATACTTCATTAGATGATTTAATCTCTGTTATAAAAAATTTTATTGGAAAACTCAAAGATTTAAATATTGTTTTGTCTATTGAAGATTTTAAGTATTCTATGTTTACTGAAGATTTTATGGTATCTTTATTTAAAACTGATGATTTTAATTATATTAAAGATACATTTGAAAGTATTTATTTTAAGTGTCCCGATATTAAGTTACAACTTAAGATGAATCTTAGATATATTCTTGAAAAATATAATAAGCAATTAAATGAAAAAGTCATTTTACTTAGAGATGATTTATCTACGAGGTATTTAGTTCATTCTGGTAATGTTATTGAAAAGTATGCTTTATCGCGTAAAGAGTTGGGTGAGGCTATAGCAACAGATGAATTTTATAATACGAAATTATTTTTAGATGGTGAATGTAAGATTAATGATTATCTTGATAATTCACCTGTTAGAGATAAGAATTTTAATACTTTTGCTCTTAATGAAAATTATGGAGAATTAAGTGATGCTGATAAACAATATTATTCTTCTTCTATGATGGGTTTTTATGTTACTTTAAATGAACTAAATAAGTACTATAATTATGAGTTTATTATTAAAGACTTAATTGAAAGATATAAATCTAAGGATACGATTAAAACTCAATATACTTCAAAGAAAAAAGAAGTTGAGAAGGAAGAGAGTAAGCGCCTTTCAATTTATAAGGATTATTTAAGAGCTACTGGGGTAGGTTTTTTGGCTAAAAAGAATGATCAAAAAATTAAAGATTGTATGTTAAAAATGAATGAGCAAATTAAGACTTTAGATAAATTAAAAAATGAACTTGCAGATTTAGAGATTACAAATAATTTATCTAATCTTGTATCTTCTGCAAGTATTTATGATTTATTTATGTCTTCACTTACTTCTTTTGATTTCTTAGAGAAATGCTTTCTTAATAATGAAAATTTCGCTGATAAGAGTTTAGAGGATAATATTACTGAGTTTTTGAGATTTTTATATAATCCTAATAATAGTTTACTTAGAAAAATAAATGTTTTTACTGATTATAATATTGTTGATATTATTGCGGATAAATATAAATTATTGAATCTTAATATTACTTCGGAAATGGTAAATCCTGATAATATTGAAAGTACTATGAATACTGCTAGTTTTATTAATTTAATTCAAAATATAGATAGAAGTAATATTGATATTCATACTATTTATAATATTTGCAGAATGCATGAAATTATTGATTCTAATACTGGTGATGTATCTAGCTTAATTTAATTCATAAAAAACTATAAAAATTTATATAAAAACTTTTATAGTTTTTTTTTATGTGTTATAATGTAATATGAGAATAGAATATGGTGGTGTACTAGATGGATAAATTAAAGAAAGGCATGAAATATTTAGCGACTGTTTTTTTAGTTTTATTAGTCTCTCTATGTGTATATACTTTTGTTATGACTGATTTATTAAAAAAAGATTATGTTAATGTATTTGGATATTCTTATTTTGTTGTAGCAACAGGATCTATGTCTGGTGAAATTGAAGTTGATGATATTATTTTTGTTAAATTAACTGATAATGTTAAAGTAAATGATATTATTACTTTTAAAAATAGTGACGGTGATATAATTACTCATAGACTTATTATTAAAGATGGGGATAGATATGTTACTAAAGGTGATGTTAATAATGCTAGTGATGAGCCTATAACTAAAAACCAGATAATTGGAAAAGTAAATCTTGTAGTTTCTCCTGCTTTTATTATTAAAAGTATAGCAATATTCTTAATTATATTTATTTTACTTGCTTTAGTTAATTTTGATAATATTATTAAGAAGTATATTATTAAAGATGATGAAGATTTTGGGAAATTACCTGATGATTTATTTATTAATCCTAAGAAAAGATATGAAGAACCTTCTTCTGGAATGACAGTTACAATTGAACTTGATGAAATGGAAAGACTTAATAAAGTTAATGATGAGGAGTCTAATTTTTCTCAAGATGTAGAGGTTTTAGATTTTGATGAGTATTTATTTCCAGAGGAAGAAGAGGATAAAAAGAAAAAAGAAAAATCAGATTTTGATAAGGAAAATGTTGATTTAATTGTTTCTATTCTAAAGTGTAAAACAAATAGTGCTGCTAAAGCTAAGATGAATCGTAAGTGGTTAACTAGATATCAATATATTTATAAGTTATGTCATTTATTATTAGCTAAGTCATATGAATCTTTTGGTAATGAAGTATGTAATCCTACATTTAGAGAAATATATGATTATGATTTAGATAAAGTTGGATTAACTGAAGTTATTAGAAATAAGATTTATGCTATGCCTATTTATACGATTCTTAGAATATTAACATATTGTGTTTTATATAATGATGATGAAATGTTTGATGGAATATATAAGATAATGAAATATAAAGTAGAGATTGACAAAGAAAATGATTATAGATTTTTAAGTAAGAATTCAAAAGATGCAAATAAAGAAATCAATACTT
>N._stephensi_708_cecum__coassemble_20_pt1 | contig 17760 bp, 10 predicted proteins | sample N__stephensi_708_cecum__metabat2_low_PE_009 | metagenome-assembled genome bin N
CTTTAAATAATTCTACTGTTTCTGGTCCTATATCTAAACCCATTTCATCACTAGATAGATTTTCTACTTTTTTAGTTCTATAGTTTTCGTCATTTGTATATTCGTTAGTTACTGCACAATCTAGAGGTAGTACAATCTTATCAGAATAGCTTGCTAGAATGTTTTTACAGAATTCTATATTTTCTTCATCACATATAGATTTTCCAATTTCTAATCCTTTTGCTTTTAAGAATGTGAAGGCCATTCCTCCTCCAATTAGTATTTTATCTGCTTTAGTTACTAAGTTTTCAATTACACCAATTTTATCTGATACTTTTGCTCCACCTAACATAACTATGAATGGTCGTTCTGGATTATCTAGTATGCTTAGTGCATTTAATTCTTTTTCAATTAAGAATCCTACGGCAGATGGAAGGTTGTTTGCTATACCTACGTTTGATGCGTGTGCTCTATGGATTGTTCCAAAAGCATCATTTATAAATACTTCTCCAAGAGATGCCCAGTATGCGCCTAGTTCTTCATCATTTTTACTTTCTTTTTTACCATCTAAATCTTCATATCTTGTATTTTGAAGCAAGATTATATCACCTGATGCCATATCATTAATAACTGCTTCTAATTCTTTTCCTCTTGTTTTTTCGCTATATAAAACATCTCTTTCTAATAAATCTGATAGTCTATCTGCAACGGGAGCTAAATCATTCTTAGCTAAATCTTCACTTTCTTTTATTCTTCCTAAGTGAGATAATAAGATAATTTTACATTTATGTTCTAAACAATATCTTATTGTCTCTAAAGCTCCCCTAATTCTAGTATCATCTACTATTACCCCTTCTTTAATAGGGACATTAAAATCACATCTGATAATAACTTTTTTGTTATCAATATCAATATCTTTTATTGTTTTCATTGTCCAATTCTCCTATCTAATTTAAGTATAACATTTTTTTTAAACAAAAAAAAGGGAATAAATCCCTATTTTCTCATTAAATATTTTGCAGTTCTTACCATTTGAGCTGTATAAGACATTTCATTGTCATACCATGAGACTACTTTTACTAATTGTTTTCCATCTACTTCTAATATATTTGTTGATAGTGCATCTACTAGAGAACCACAACGTCTTCCAATTACATCACTTGATACGATTGGATCTTCTGTATATTCAAGTGTCTCATTAGCATGACTTTTTAATACTCTATTAATTTCCTCTGCAGTTGTATTTCTTCCAAGTTCTAGTGTTAAGTCTACAACTGAACCAGTTGGTACTGGTACTCTCATAGCAGTTCCATCTAATTTACCAGCAAGATTTGGACATACTAGACCAATTGCTGAGGCTGCTCCAGTTGATGCAGGAACAATATTTGCAGCGCATGCTCTTCCACGACGAGCCATATGCCCTTTTTTGTGTGCTATGTCAAGAGAAGCTTGATCATTTGTATAAGCATGTACTGTTGTCATATATCCTTTTACTATTCCAAATTCTTTATCTAATACATCTACAACAGGTGCTAGGCAGTTAGTTGTACAACTTGCTGCAGATATAATTTTTTCTTCCCCTGTTAGTATTTCATGGTTAACATTATAAACTACTGTTTTAATATTACCTTTAGCAGGTGCTGATATTATAACATGTTTTGCTCCAGCATTAATATGTGCCATTGCTTTTTCTTCTGATGTAAATAGTCCTGTACATTCAAATACTACATCTACATCTAAATCTCTCCATGGTAACATGCCAGGGTCTTTTTCAGCATAGACTCTTACTCGTCTATTTCCTACTACTATATATTCTCCATCTGCATGTATTTCATCAATACGATAATTTCTATGATTAGTGTCATACTTTAATAGATAAGCTAATTGATCTGCATCAGTTAAGTCATTAATTGCTACTACTTCAAAATCACTATTTTCCTCCATTAGTCTGAAACATAATCTTCCGATTCTTCCGAATCCATTAATTGCTACTTTAATCATGATATCCTCCTTATCCTTATAATACTATTATATACTTTTTATGTTTTTTCTTACAATAAGTTTTTATAAATTGCCTGTAAATTTTTATCAACAATTATTGTGAAAAGAAAAAGATATAGAATTTTACTATATCCTTTAATTATCTTTTTCCACAGAAATTGTTAATTACTCGTGAAAATAGCTTCCACCAATAAACTCTCTTATTACCGCATCTTCAGGTATTGCTTCTGATGGTATTGGTAAGAATAATCTTAAGAAATTAATCAGTCTCTTTGCTTCTTCATAATAAGGTGATGTACTTTCTACTGAATAAAGTAGGGGTTCTACATATGTTTTCAATACTCCCATTTCATAGATTGCAGCAGAGTTTATCGTTGCATCTGATTCATCTTGATATGGGAATATATATAGTTCTTCTCCTTTTCTCACGCTAGGCCATTGTCTTAAGGTATCTTCTACTTTATAATTCCTTGTTCTATTGTCTCTAACTATTCTTCTTAATAATCTATTATCTGTAGTTGGAATTCTATTGTGAGCATCCATTGAAAGACATGTTAGAGGGCAAATATAAATCTTATATTTTTTGTCTCTCGGAATATTTGTAAGTATCTTAGTATCTAGTGCATGTATTCCTTCTATTATTAAGATATCATTTTCTTCAAGTTGCATTATATTGTGATATTCTTTGTGTCCTGTTTCAAAATTATATGTAGGAGTTTTTACTTTTTCTCCTGCAAGTAGTTGCTGAATTTGTTTATCAAATAGTTTTAAGTCTACAGCTTCTAGACACTCAAAATCATAATTTCCATTTTCATCTTTAGGATTATTTTCTCTTTCTTGGAAGTAGTCATCCATTCCTATTGCGATAGGATGAAGTCCAAAGCTTTTTAGATACATACATAGTTTTCTAGATGTAGTAGTTTTTCCAGATGAAGATGGTCCTGCCATTAATACAATTTTAACTTTATTACGTTTTTTATTTATTTCTTTTGCAACATTCAATAGTCTATTACTTTGTAATGTTTCATCCATTTTAATTAAATCGCTTACTTTACCAGTTGAAACTACTCTATTTAAATCAGTTGAGTTTTGTACGCCTATTAGATTAGCCCATTCTTTATACTCTGCGAATACATCAAACATATGAGGATGATGTTCATATCTTTTTATTTTGTCATTTATGTATACTGTTGGGAATCTTAATACAAAGCTATTATCATTTAAATATGTAAGGTCAAATGCCTTTAATTTAGATGTTTTTGTAGGCATTAAGTTATAAAAATAATCATAAACATTTCCTAGTCTATATAAAGTAATAAAATTATCAGTATTATATTTTAATACACCAGATTTTGTAGGTTCATTAATATCATCAAAGTATTGCATTGCTTCTATTCTATCTATATTTAGCTTAGTTATAGGTAAGTCTTTTGAAATGATATCTTTCATTACATCTTTTATCTTTTCTAATTTCACTTCAGTTAATTTAAATTCAGTCTTAATAAATAGTCCTTTATCAAGAGAATGTTCTACTCTGATTTTTCCTTCTTTTCCATATAAAGTATTTACTGCATATAATAAAACTAGAATTAAACCATTAATATGAACTCTATTTCCTTCATGAGATGTTAAATCTAGAAACTCAATAGTAGAATTTTCTTTTATAGGCTCTGATAATTCTTTTAGACGATTATTTACTTTAGCAATTATTACTGGGTATTTATATTCTTGCTGATGCTCCATTAAAATTTCATCTAAAGTGATTCCCTTACTATACTTATATTTTTTATTATTCATTGTGATTTCTACTGTTTCTATCACACTACCACTCCTTTTAGTCTATTTTTAGTATAACATACTTTATGAAATCTCACTAATTTTATTTTATGGTGTTTACATTCTTATTAGAACAAAAAAACTACATTTCTGTAGTTTCTCTATTTTCAAATCTAGATGCAAGTTCTTTTATTTTTCTCATTCTATGATTTATTCCTGACTTTGTAAGGGGCCTGCCTGTTTCGAGTGATATTATCTCCGCAAGCTCTTTTAGTGATGATTCAGGATATTTTTTTCTATACTCTAGTGCCACTTTAGTTCTTTCATCTAAAAGCATTACACCATCATTTGCCTCTATTATTTCTATTTGCTTTAATTGTTCATTTGCTGTTTCAAATACTTTATCCATATTTGCTTGTTCACAATTATTAAGTCTATTTGTTTTATTTTTTTGTTCTCTATATACTCTTACATTCTCATAATATAATACTGCATTATTGGCTCCTAGTATCTTTATAAAATCGCTTATTTTTTCTGCTTCTTTTATGTATATCATGTATCCTTTTTCACGACTTAGTATCTTTGCGTTTAAATCAAATAGATTTAATAACTTTTGAATAAATACAGCTTCTTCTGCACTTCGTGCAAGTATTTCTAGATGATATCTTGATTTTTTAGGATCACTTATAGAACCATTTGCTTGGAATGCACCTCTTATGTATGATCTTATTTCTTCATTTGCTCCTACTATAAAGTTTGGAACTACATCTAAAAATTTACCTTTATCATCTAATATTCCTAAATCTTTACAGACTATGTCCAGTTTCTCATCTATAGTTACTTGATACAAGCTATTCTTACTAAAGTTTAAATTTTCTATTACTTCTTCTTTTACGTTAATATTATATAAACTTTTTAATTCATTTATTATTCTTTCTACAATAAAGTGGTTTTCTGTCGTTAGAGTTATTTTGTTTTTAGTAATAGTACTGTTATTCCTTATATAGGCAGATAACTCAGCAATTATTTCTGACTTTGAACTTTTAATTTTAGATATTTCTTCTTTAATCTCAGCCGTGTATGACATTATTTATCTCTCATTAAATAAGAGAAGATATGAGAACTTAGTTTTAGACTATTATGTTTTAATGTATTGTCATCTATTGTGAGTAAGTCATCTGCAATTAATTCTACTCCTATTTTATCTAATTCTTTTTTATCTATTAGAACTGGATCTTTTTGTTCTTCGCTTTCATATTTCTTTGCCATTGCATCACTAACTTTTTTACTATTTGCAATAACAACATCTACTTTTTTATTATCCAAATATCTATTTAAAAGTTTTACATGGTCTCCTACTGTGAAATTATCAGTTTCTCCTGGTTGAGTTACGATATTACATAAATACATAATAGGCGCTTTTGAACAATCTAGCGCTTCTTTTACTTGTTTGCATATTATGTTTGGCAGAATACTTGTATAAAGACTACCCATACTAAATATTACTAAGTCTGCTTTTTTTATTGCGGTTAAAACTTCTTTTGTTACTGTAGGTTCATTTTTATAGAAAATCTTTTCAAATTGACGGTGTGCTTCTGTTATTTGTTCTTCTCCTTCTATAATGTTACCATCACTATCTAATCCCATAAGTGTTAGATCTGAGTCCTCTGAAATTGGCAAAACTGTATGTCTTACATCTAATAATTTACTTAGGTGTTCTATTGATTCTTTTAGAGACCCTGTAATATCTAGCATTGCAGTTAAGATTAAGTTTCCTACTGCATGACCATCTAAGTCACTTGATGTACTAAAACGATATGACATCATATCTTTTATTGGCTCATCTATTTGTGATAGATTTGTAATTACTTTTCTTATATCTCCTACTGCTGGAGTATGAAATTCTTCTCTTAGTTTACCAGTTGATCTTCCATTATCTGATACTGTTATTACTGCTGTTATATCTATTGGGAAATCTTTTAATCCTTTTAATAGGTAGGACATTCCTGTTCCACCGCCTAGTACTACTACTTTTTTATACATATTGTTACCTCCTATTTTACTATTAAAAAATTATCTTCTTTGTAGTTTTTTTGAGTTTTTAAACTTATTATAAGTAAAGTTACTCCTGAAAACACACTAATTACTGATACCAGTTGTGCTACTCTAATGTTACCAAGCATTAATGAATCTGCTCTATGTGCTTCTATTAAAAACCTTGATATACCATACCACATTAAATAGATGCTTGTAAGAGTTCCTGTCTTTAATTTTTTTATCATTCTTACTAATACTAGTATTAAAAATCCTATGAATGATAAGACAGATTCGTAAAGAAATGTAGGTTCTCTATAATAGCCTTTTATATACATCCCTTTAATAATGAATTTTGGTATATGAAGCATTTCTAGATAACTTTTTGATACTACTTGTCCGAATGCTTCACCGTTAAAGAAATTCCCCCATCTTCCTATTGCTTGAGCTATAATTAGACCTACTACTACAATATCTAATAATAAGATTAAGTTTATTTTTTTCTTTCTTGTATATATTGTTAAAAATATCAGGGCTGCGATTAGTCCGCCATGTATTGCAAGCCCACCGTTCCATATCATTGGTATTTCTAAGGGAACTTTTAGATAATAATTAAGATTAAACAATACATAGTACACTCTTGCACCTAATATTCCTATAATTATTCCGTAGAATGCCATATTTAATATGTGATCTTCATCTAAATTTTTCTTTTTAGCTTCTCTTGATACTATAAAGTATGCGACTATTATAGCCATAAGAATTAAGAATGAATACCATTTTATTTGAACTATACCTAAATCTATTAAATCTCTATCCATTTTGTTTTACCTTATTTATAATTTTTTTAATTATATGTTCCATTATAAAATTCATAACTGAGATTAAGATTGCTGCAAAAAAGGCTATAAATAAATTAGTGACTTCAAAGTATGAGCCTAGAATCCAATCCACTAATTTTAAAATAAATAGATTTATAAAAGGATAAAACAATCCTAGAGTTAACCCTGTAATTGGAATTGTTAAAGTTACTAAAATTGGTTTTACTGTTTTATTTAATGCATACAGTATTACTACTATAGCAATCGACCATAAAATTGGATGATCGGCATTAACTTGCATTGAATCAAAGATGCTTGTGACTAAGATAAATATCAATGTATATCCTGTCATATATAATAACCAATCTATAAATCTATTAATTCTTAGTTTATTTTTTTCTTTTATAACCAGTTGCATTTATTTCACCTCTATAATATCTTTTTTAAGAATTGCCCAGTATATGATTCTTTTACCTTAGCTACTTCTTCTGGTGTTCCTGTTGCAACTATTTGCCCTCCTGCGTCTCCACCTTCTGGACCTAAATCGATGATATAGTCCGCTACTTTTATAACATCTAAATTGTGTTCAATTATTACTACGGTATCTTTATTATCTACTATTTTTTGTAAAATTGCAAGTAAACGACTTATATCATCAGTATGTAATCCTGTTGTAGGCTCATCTAATATAAATAGAGTTTTTCCTGTTGCTTGTTTTTGTAATTCTTTGGCTAATTTTACTCTTTCGGCTTCTCCTCCTGATAAAGTTGGAGCACTTTGTCCTAGAGTAATATATCCTAATCCTACATCTTCTATTACTTGTAGTTTTCTTTTTATTTTTGGTACATTTTCAAAGAATTCTAATGCTTCTGATACTCGCATGTCTAATACTTCAGCAATATTCTTTCCTTTATATTTTATGTTTAGTGTTTCAGTATTATAACGAGTTCCATGACATACTTCGCATGGTACATATACATCTGGTAGGAAGTGCATTTCTATTTTCTTTACTCCGTCTCCTCGGCAGGCTTCACATCTTCCACCTTTTACGTTGAATGAGAATCTATTTTTCTCGAAGCCATACATTTTTGCTTCTTTTGTTGTGGTAAATAATTCTCTTATATCATCAAATACGCCTGTATATGTTGCAGGATTTGATCTAGGTGTTCTTCCAATTGGATTTTGGGAAATGGCTACTACTTTATCGATATTTTCCATTCCAAGTATCTTATCATGTTTACCTGGCTTATCTTTAGAGTTATATATTTTTTGATATACTGCCTTTGATAATATTTCATTTATTAATGTTGATTTACCGCTTCCTGATACTCCAGTTACTACCGTGAATGTTCCAAGAGGTATATCTACATCTATATTTTTTAAGTTATGTTCCTTTGCTCCTTTTATTTTTAAGAATTTTTTATTCCCTTTTCTTCTAGTTTTAGGAACTTCAATACATTTTTTACCACTAAGATATTGTCCTGTTATGCTTTTTTCATTCTTCATAACTTCTTCAGGAGTACCTTCAGCAACAATATATCCACCTTTATCACCTGCACCTGGACCTATATCTACTAAATAGTCACAAGCAAGCATTGTATCTGTATCATGTTCAACTACTACTAAGGTATTACCTAAATCTCTCATTTCAAGCATAGATTTTATTAATCTATCATTGTCTCTTTGATGAAGTCCTATACTAGGTTCGTCAAGTACATATAAGACACCTGTTAAGTGTGAACCTATTTGAGTTGCGAGTCTTATACGCTGTGCTTCTCCGCCTGATAGTGTTCCTGCATTTCTACTAAGTGTTAGATATTCAAGTCCTACATTTGATAGGAATGTTAATCTATCTAATATTTCTTTTATTACTAATTTAGCTATTTCTTTCTTTTCTTCTGATAGTTCTAGATTTTGAAAGAATGGTATAAGATTTTTGATTGACATCTCTGTTACTTCATAAATACTTTTTCCACCTAATTTGACTGCTAAAACATCATCTTTTAATCTTGCCCCATGGCATACATCACAAGTATGTTCTACCATGTAGTTTTCTAACCACTCTCTAATCCAAGTAGAAGATGTTTCCATATATCTTCGTTCTAGATTATTAATAATCCCTTCGTAGAATTCTTTTTTATTATATTTATTTCCGCTCTTTGATGCGTATTGAAAGTGGATTATTTCATCTGACCCATATAAAATATATTCTTGTTCTTTTCTTTTTAGTTTTTTCCAAGGCGTACTCATTTTAATCTTATAGTGTTTACATAAACATTCTAATTTTTGATAATCCATTCCTTCCGGGTCATCAGTTAATGTTTTTATACATCCATCTTCTATAGATTTATTGGTATCTGGTATAAGTAAGTCTTCATCTATTTGAAGTTTCATACCTAATCCTTTACATTCAGGGCATGATCCATATGGTGCATTAAAACTAAATAGTCTTGGTTCTAATTCTGGTAAAGAGAATTCACAATATGGGCATGCAAAGTGTTCTGAGAATACTAATTCTTTATGCTCTTCTCCAAGAATCTCTATTACAACTTTTCCATTAGATAGTTTTGTTGCTGTCTCAAGTGCTTCGAATAATCTTGATCTTGATTCTTCTTTTAAAACTAATCTATCTATTACTACTGCTATATCATCTTTTTTATTTTTATCTAGTTCAATGTCATCACTTAAATCATACATCTCTCCATTTACTCTTACTCTGACATAGCCATCTCTTCTTAAATTTTCTAAGAGGTCTTTATGTGTACCTTTTTCTCCATGGACAACAGGTGACATTATAATCATCTTTGTACCCATAGGATATTCTAATATTTTATTAGTCATTTCTTCTATACTTTGAGAAGATATAGGGATGTTATGATTAACACAATAAGGCACTCCGCATCTTGCGAATACTAGTCTTAAGTAATCATATATTTCTGTTACAGTTCCAACAGTTGAACGTGGATTATTATTAGTTGTTTTTTGGTCGATTGATATTGCGGGAGACAATCCTTCTATTGAATCTACATCAGGCTTTTCTGTTCCTCCTAGAAATTGACGAGCATATGCAGATAGACTTTCAACATATCTTCTTTGTCCTTCAGCATATATTGTATCGAATGCTAATGAACTTTTTCCACTACCTGATAATCCTGTCATTACAATAAGTTTATTTTTAGGTAGTTCAATATTAATATTTTTTAAGTTATTTTCTCTTGCACCTTTTATAACAATTTTATCCATAAAATCACCTGTTTCATATTATAGCACAAATTATTTATTTTATTACTTAAAGATTATTATATTAGTATTTTATATTTATTTTGATTTATGATATATTTATAATAGGAAGTGGTATCGTGGAAGATATATTATTGTCAACTTTTATTTTAGGTAGTAAAGATATAGATTTAGGAAATGTGCCCGAGGGCACAGAGATTATTAAATATAATGAATTATTAGATTTATTTAATGCTAAAGGAAAATATATTGTATTCATAGATAGCCAAGATAAAATTAGTGATAATTATTTTGATTGTATTTTAAGCAAAATTAAAGAGAGTGATTTTGATAGTTGTTTTATAAATTATAAAATAAATTTTGACTATAAAAGAGAACCGAAAATTAGAAGCACTACTTCTGAATTAGATATAGTTTATCCTATTAAGAATTCTTATATATGGAATTACGTATTTAGGAAAGATGTTTTTTTGAAATTGTATATTATTTCTGATAAAGAAGATTATAATGATTTAATAGTTCAATTATTCAATAATCGTACTTCTATTACTGATGTCATATATTTTCATAATAAAGATGGAGAAACTATTAATGTATTTAATATGGTTAATAGGAAGGAAGCAATTATACGTAAAAATATCATTTATATGGGTGAATTTTGTAATGGTACATTTAATGGATATATTACATGGTTACTGGAAATAGGGAAAAGATTTGCAAATTATCCTATAACTATTATGTATACAAAAATAACTGATGTGACTAAAAGTCGATTTGAAAAGTATTTTGAATGTATTAATTATGACCCTGCTTTTGATTATATATGTGATACTCTCTTAGTAACATATTCTACTTATTTTTTTCCAGTAAATATACATAGTTTAAAACAAAGTTGTATGTTTATTCATGGTAATATGTCTGATAATGAACATTCTATGGTATTTACTGATGATATTTATGACAGATATATAGCTGTTTCTAAGGTAGCAAGTGAAAAAGCTGTAGGTTATTTTCCTACAGAAAAAATCGAATATATTAATAATCCTTTTACTTATGATATGAATTCAATAAGGCCTAATCTATTTTTAATTTCAGCTCTTAGAAATGCTAAAGAAAAAGGAATAAATCGAATTAAAAAAGCTGCTTCTATTCTTGATGAAGAGTGTATTCCTTATATGTGGACAGTATTTACTGATGTTCCGGATCCTGCTCAAGGTGGGCTTATATTTAGAAATAGTGTTACTAATATTATTGACTATTTGCCGGGAAACGACTACCTAGTTCAATTTAGTGAATCAGAATCTTTATCATACTCGATGACTGAAGCTTTATGTTCTGGAGTAAAAGTTATTTCAACTGATCTTCCAGCAATTCATGAATTAGGGGTTAAAGATGGAAGCAATGGATTTCTTATTCCTTTAGATTATTTCGATGATGGCAAAGAAACACTATTAAAAGGAAAACTTCTATTGGCATATAAAAATAAAGATTTAAAATTTGAATTTAACTATGATTATGAAAGATTTAAAGATTATGAAAATATTTTTGGTGAATAAGACCTCTTTTTAATTAATGAGGTCTTTTAATTGAATCTTTCTTTAAAAGTACATGATTTGCATAAACTTTCACAAGGTTTTCTATCTGAAAATGATTTTTTTAAATTTTGATATCTCTCACTATTAATTATATCTTCTAAATCTTGTTTAAAAATATTTCCTAATTCTATTTTTCCATTAGAGTCTAGACAGCATGGTATAACTGTACCATCGACTAGGATTGCTATTTGGGTCTTTAGTGCATAGCAGTATCCATGACTTTTATATTCATTTTCAATAGGCCATGTAAATTTATTATCTTTATCAATATATATCCTTTTAGATATTTTAATATTCTGTTCACAATTTATTTTTTCCACTATGTTTGTGGATAAACCATAGTAATCTATTATGTTATTCACAATTTTTGTGGATTCTTTATCTAGTTTATTATTATTTAGTGTCCAAATTCTATAAATTACTGTGGTATTTTTATTTAAATATTTAATATTATCAAAGATATCTTTAAAATAATTATCGCTATTATTTTCTGAATGAAGAGAAAAATTTATTTTATTTAAATTATTACAACTGCCTAATTGTTTTGCATTATCTTTATAAAGTGTACCGTTAGTAGTTAAATTTACTTTTATATTATATTTATCTGCAAGATTAATCATTTCAATAATATTTTTATGAAGAAGTGGTTCTCCTTTTACATGAAGATAAATATAGTCAGTGTAATCTTTTATTCTATCTAATATTAATTCAAATTCTTCAATAGACATATCTTTTATTTCTTTTTCTACTTTACTACAGAAAGAACAATGTAAGTTACATCTATTAGTTATTTCAATATATATTTTTTTATATTTTGTCATAGTTACCTTCTTAACTTGATTTTATTTCAAATAAAATATCTCTTAATTCCATAGCTCTTTCAAAGTCTAAGTTCTTAGCGGCTTCTCTCATTTCTTGTTCTATGGCATCAGTTTGTAGAGCAAGTTCTTTCTTAGTTAATTTCTTCTTATCTTTCTTATTCGCATCAGCATCAGTATTAGTAATTACTTCTCTTATTTCTTTCATAATTGTTTGTGGAGTAATACCATGCTCTTCATTATACTTTTCTTGAATTTTTCTACGTCTTAATGTTTCTTCTATTGCCTCACTCATAGAGTCTGTTATCTTATCTCCATAAAGAATTACATGTCCATTTGCATTTCTTGCACATCTACCGATAGTTTGAATTAAGCTTCTAGTACTTCTTAAGAATCCTTCCTTATCTGCATCTAGAATGGCAATTAATGATACTTCTGGAATATCTAAACCTTCTCTTAAAAGATTAATTCCTACTAATACATCATATTTCTTGGCTCTTATGTCATGAATTATTTGCATTCTTTCTAGTGTTTTAACCTCACTATGAAGATAAGCTACTTTTATGTCTAACTCTTTAAGATAGTTTGTTAATTCTTCTGCCATACGAATAGTAAGTGTTGTGATAAGTACTCTTTCATTTTTGGCAATTCTATCATTTATTTCTCCTACTAAGTCATCAATTTGTCCTTCTGTTTTTCTTACTTCAATAGTTGGATCTAATAAACCTGTAGGTCTAATTATTTGTTCTACATACTTGTTTCCTGTTTTCTCAAGTTCTAATTCTCCTGGAGTTGCAGATACATATATTGCTTGATTGATTTTTTTCTCAAATTCATCAAATTTTAAAGGCCTATTATCTAGTGCACTAGGTAATCTAAAACCATATTCTACAAGATTCTCTTTTCTTGCTCTATCACCATTATACATTCCCCTTACTTGTGGAAGTGTTACGTGTGATTCATCAACTACTAATAAATAATCTTCTGGGAAGAAATCCATTAGTGTTGTTGGGGTTTCTCCTGGTGCTCTTCCTGCCATAGGTGCAGAATAATTTTCTATTCCAGAACAAAATCCTGTTTCTTCAAGCATTTCTATGTCATAGTTTGTTCTTTGCTCTATTCGTTCTGCTGCAAGTAATTTATTTTGATCTTTTAATTCCTCTATTCTATCCTTTAATTCATTTTTGATTCTTTCTATTGCGGCATGAAGTTTATCATCACTTACTACGAAGTGACTTGCTGGAAATATTGATACATTTTTCATATTATTTATTACTTTTCCTGTTAGTGTATCAATTTCAGATATTCTATCTATTTCATTATCAAAAAACTCTATTCTATATCCTTGAGTATTTTGATTGGCGGGGATTATTTCTAGAGTATCTCCTCTTACTCTAAATGTTCCTCTTTTGAAATCTAAATCATTTCTCTCATAAAGCATCTCTACTAATTTTGTTAAGATACTATTTCGTTCATAATTATCTCCGACAGATAGAGTTAACATTTTATTTTTGTATTCTTCTACTTCTCCTATACCATAGATACATGATACACTTGCGACTACAATAACATCTTTTCTACTAATTAACGCAGATGTTGCGGCATGTCGTAATTCATCTATTTCATCATTAATTGATGAGTCTTTCTCTATATATGTATCAGTAGAAGGTACGTAAGCTTCTGGTTGATAATAGTCGTAATAGGAAACAAAGTAGCATACCTTATTATTTGGAAATAGTTCTTTCATTTCTGCATAAAGTTGTCCTGCTAATGTTTTGTTATGTGCAAGTATTAATGTAGGCTTATTGGTTTCCTTTATTACATTGGCAATAGTAAAAGTTTTTCCAGTTCCCGTTGCTCCTAATAGGACTTGTGCCTTTTTTCCATTGTTAATTCCTTCAACTAATTCTTTTATGGCCTCCGGTTGATCTCCGTTAGGTTTATACTTACTTACTAAATCAAACATACTCATGCCTCCCTTTTCTGTTATTATCATAAATATTTTATACATTATTCATAAAATAATGTTATCTAATAATTTGTTATTTGTATTTTTGAGTTAATTTAATAATTCTAGTATTACAATATAATACAATTGTTTGTATGTCAAGGGGATATTTTTATTTCTAAATCATTGATATTAAAGGCTACCTATAATGATAAAAAAAGAATTGCATTTTATATGCAATTCCCTTAAAATTTCTTATACTTAGATTTATATTTAAATTTATCTTTTAATGAAATGTATTCTATAAATCCTACGATTGATGCAAATACACCAAGTACTAAAGCTATAATTGAGAAGTAGTTTGTTTTCTTTATTTCTTCATCTTCATCATCTTCGTAGTCATCTTCATAGTTGTAATCATCTATATCATCTTGTTCTTTTTTCTCAACTAATCCTATTTCTCCATCATCTTCTTGCTCTTCTTCATCTTCGGGTTTTTCTTCTTGTTTATTTCCAATCTCATCGTTAATATCAGAATTCATTACACTATTAGATTGATAATCATTAGGTATAATTGGAGGTAGAGTTGGAATGCTAGGCGTACTAGGCTTAACTGGTTCTTGTGGTATATTTGGTGTAATTGTCTTATCTATCCAGTCTACATTTGCTGTTGCGGTACCTATATTTCCTGCTTCATCAATAAACTCAAATGTAAAGCTTCCATTCTCTGTAAATGTATATGTGTTCTTACCATCGTTGTTAATAATTGTTATATCTTCACTCAATTTTTCTAGTGTTACTATAACATTATCTCTTGTAATAGCTGTAATATTGTATTTAATTTCTGCAGTTGGTGCAGTCTTGTCAATCCAATCTACTTTTGTTGCTACTACTCCGGCATTTCCAGCTTCATCTACATACTCGAATGTAAATTCTCCATTTTCTGTAAATGTATAAGTATTTTTTCCTCCGTTATTTGTTATTTCTACATTATCTTTATCAAATTCGATTGTTACTTCTACATCTTTATTTGTTAATTTGTTAGTACTATAAGTAATCTCTGCTTTTGGTAAGTTTTTATCTATCCAGTTAACTTCTGCATCAATTGTTCCCTTATTTCCTGCCTCATCAATAAATTCAAATGTAAAACTTCCGTTTTCTTCAAATATATAAGTATATTTTTCATCATTATTAATTACTTTTACATTTTTCTTATCGAACTTAATTATAGCTTCTACAGTTTGATTTGTAGCATTTGTAGTACTATATTCGATTTCAGCAATAGGAACAACTCTATCGATGTTTTTAACTTCCGCTTCTATTGTTCCAATATTTCCTGCAAGATCAACAAATTCAAATGTAAAGCTTCCGTTTTCTGTAAATGTATATGTTCTATTTCCATCATTATTTATAATTATGATTTCTTCACTTTCATCTACTAATGTTACTACTACATCTTGGTTAGTTGGATTAGTAGTTGAGTATTCTACTTTCGCTGTTGGAGATACTTTATCAATATTATTTACTATTGCTTTAGTACTTCCTTCATTTCCTTCTTTATCGACAAACTCAAATACAAATTCTCCATTTTTTGTAAATGTATATGTGCTTTTACCATTATTATTTGTGATGGTTACATCTTTATCTGTAGTTAGAGTTACTTCTACATCTTTATTTGTAATTTCAACAGTCGAATAACTTATTGTACCAATTGGTGCATTTTTATTAATATTTTTAACTGTTGCTGTTACACTTCCTTTATTTCCTGCTTTATCAATAAACTCAAATATAAAACTTCCGTTTTCTGTAAATGTATAAGTTCTTTTTCCTTCATTATTTATTATAATGATTTCTTCACTTTCATCTACTAGTGTTACTACTACATCTTCTCTTGTCGGAGTAGTGATTGAGTAATTTACTTTTGCTGTTGGAGTTGTCTTATCAATATTATTTACTATAGCTTTTGCTGTTCCTTTATTTCCTACAGCATCAACAAACTCGAATGTAAATTCTCCATTTTTTGTAAATGTATATGTATCCTTACCATTGTTGTTAGTAATTTCTACTTCTTTATCAACTGTTAGTGATACTTCTACATCTTTATTTGTTAGATCTGTTGTTGAGTAACTTATTTTTCCTGCCGGAATAGTTTTATCAATATTATTTACTGTAGCTTTAGCAGTATTTTTATTTCCTGCCTTATCTACAAATTCAAATATAAACTCTCCGTTTTCTGTAAATGTATATGTATTCTTTCCACCATTATTTGTAATAGTAATATCTTCACTTTCGTCTATTAATGTTACTACTACATCTTTATTAGTTGGTTTAGTGATTGAATAATCTACATTTGCAGTTGGTATTACTTTATCAATATTATTTACTATTGCTTTTGCTGTTGCTTTGTTTCCAGCTTTATCAATAAACTCAAATGTAAAGCTTCCATTTTTTATAAATGTGTATGTATTTTTACCATTATTATTAATGATTTCTACTTCTTCATCTGTACTTAATGTTACTTCTACATCTCTATTTGTTAAATCTGTTGTTGAATATTCTATTGTACCTGTAGGTGCAGTTTTATCAATATTTTTTACTACCGCTTTAGCAGTATTTCTATTACCTGCTTTATCTACAAATTCAAATGTAAATTCTCCGTTTTCTTTGAATGTATAAGTATTTTTACCTTTATTATTAGTAATTTCAACTTCTTTATCTGTAGTTAGAGTTACTTCTACATCTTTATTTGTTAATTCTTTAGTTGAGTATTTAATTGTTCCTATTGGAACATTTTTATTGATATTAAGTACTGTTGCTTTTACACTGCCCTTATTACCTGCCTTATCTACAAATTCAAATATATATTCACCATTTTCAGTAAATGTATAAGTTTTTGAACCGTTGTTGTTAGTTATAATAATTTCTTCACTTTCATCTACCAAAGTTACAATTACATCCTTATTTGTAAGTTCTTTTGTTGAATATTTAACTTTTGCTGTTGGAGATACTTTATCAATATTATTAACAGTTGCTTTTGCTGTTCCTTTATTTCCTGCTTTATCCTTAAATTCAAATATAAACTCTCCATTTTCTGTGAAAGTATAAGTGTTTTTACCATTGTTGTTTGTAATAATAGCATCTTCTTCTACTGTTAATGTAACAACTACATCTTTATTTGTTAAATCTGTTGTTGAATATTTAATTGTACCTGTAGGTGCAGTTTTATCAATATTTTTTACTACCGCTTTTGCTGTTCCCTTATTTCCTGCAGCATTTTCAAACTCGAATGTAAATTCTCCATTTTCTTTAAACGTGTAAGTATTTTTACCTTTGTTATTAGTTATTGTTATATCTTTATCTACATTTAATGTAGCAACTACATCTTTATTTGTTAAATCTGTTGTTGAATAACTAATTGTACCTATTGGAGCACTCTTATTGATATTAGATACTTTAGCTTTTACGCTACCAGTATTTCCTGCTTTATCAATAAACTCAAATGTAATTGCTCCTTTTTCTTTAACGGGAGAAGTTTGATTTCCATTATT
>N._stephensi_708_cecum__coassemble_23_pt1 | contig 17332 bp, 20 predicted proteins | sample N__stephensi_708_cecum__metabat2_low_PE_009 | metagenome-assembled genome bin N
TTTTTCGGCGCACGAATAACCTAATAACCATAATTATTTTTATCAAGTCTGACAACTCTCTAGAGCTTGACAGGATAACCATAGGTAGCTAACTAGCTTACCTCCCTGCCAAACTCGGAAACAAAACCTCATTGTGTTTTCAATGGCTTACCCATAACCCATTGAAAATATAGGGAGGTTGTGTTTCCTCAAAACCCTAACAACCCTAACTAATAACACTTATTAGTTAGGGGAGCGAGGCGCAACCATGACCTTTAGATATTTCAAGAGGATACCTCTATCCCAGTGAAATATTGAGAGGTATTTTTTTGGTGAGTTCTGTCAGGAATAATCTAATAATATTGAGTTGATTATTCTTGACAGGGATAATAAAAAATGGCAGAGTGCTGTGTGTGTTAAGGAAAAACATGCACAATCCTGCCAAAATCAGAGGAGGCATAGATGGAATACTGGATGACGTGCATTGACTATCACGGATACGTCTTCGTCAATGATGCTACCCGTGGTCAGGTGATGCTGGCCCTGAAAAAGGCCGGGCACACCTGCGAGTTCGATCCCTCGTTTCCCCCATCGTACCACTGCGAGTTGGGACACGATGGAGGATTCCAAGGCTTTTACTTGGGCGTCTGGAACGACGGGCGCGTCAAGATTGACATGGGGAGCAAGTGGGGGAGCGATAGCGTCAGTGCCAAGTCGCTGGCGTGGCTGGCCCGTGCCTTGCGTGCTGCTGGCTTTGAGTTGGAGTGGCACGTAAGGGGTTGGGCAGGTACGAGCAAGCGGCTGTATGGCCCTCGCCCTGCCAACCATGAGAAGCGCAAGCTTACTCAGGGCGAAATAGAGATGTGCGAGGATTTCGCCCGGCACATGGGCACGGGAATTTTTGAGGACGATTAGTCCGATTAGTCTATAAAAACAAACCCCGGCATAGTGCTGGGTAAAAAAATAAAAGGAGTCACGACAATGTTGAACAACACCAACAACACCAACAACACCAACGCCCGCCGCAACCGCCGCAACCACACCGCCAACCGCAACCGCAACGACCAGGCCATCCGCCTCGACTACGACCGCATTGCTCTGGCAGCGATGCTGGTTGGGGAGGTGTCCGCCGTCAACAACATTGAGGATATGGCTGCGTATTGCCGTGCCAACCGCGGCGCGCTGTACTGGCTCAAGGAGGAGCTGGGTGGATACGCTGAGGACATAATCGAGGGGGTGAAGTCGTACCGCCTTATGGCGGAGTATGGCTACAGCTCCGACTGCAAGCGGGTGGAAAATAATGTCAAGGAGGTATTCTGGTTCAATCTCGTATATGAGATGCGGAATATCCTTGACTACACACTGTATGGGCGTGCCTGCTCGTGCGGGGTGTGGGAGGGGGTGCGTATCCCATTGCCGATAGGCATGTTGATTCCGCCTCCGCCGGATACAAATCCCTACTGCCTGTAGCAGGCGGGGGTGCGAGGGGTGAGTGCCCCTCGTGCCATTGGGAGGGCGCTTGAGGATGCGATGCTCGAGCGCCTTGTCAATGGCAATAGTGCTGTTGATAACCTGCCAAAAAGGGAGGCAGATATGTTCAAGAATCCTATGGTATCCAAGAGGCTTTATAATTTCATGGTGGCTCGGCGGGGTGGTGCGTGGATGTATGCCACAGCCTCGATTGCGATCATCATGTGGTCGCAGATGGTTGAGGGGGGTGCCCGGGGTTGACCGGGTTAGCTGGTAGTTCATCGTAACCTGCTCCTATCTGCCATAGATAGGGGCAGGCATAGGGTGAATTACCCTGTAACAATAAGCAAGCCATAGGAGGTAGATATGGCTGGGATTATTACGCTTGACCTGGGCAATGGTGCGTACACATACTTCAATGGTACGCCTCATGCTATCAATCTGATGGTGGGGGCTACATATGACAAGGACACAAGAAAGCATTACGATGGCTCGCAGGTGGCTGCCATACCTGCGAGCGGCGTGATGCTGTCGGCCAAGTTGGAGACGAGGCCGCAGGTTGACCTGGGGATGGGGATTACGGTGGCGGAGCAGGTGGTAGTGGACTGCGATCCGTTGCCGGAGTGCGCCAAGAACGCTGACTATATCATAGTCAGCGCAATGTACGCCTGTGCCTATCGCAAGAAGCACGGGCAGGATGGCGTGAAGCTGGTAACAGTCAGGGAGACTGTTATGTCCAGTGAGACAGGCAAGATTATTGGGTGCCTGGGGCTGGCACTGGCATAGCACAGCACAGCACAGGTGCCTGTTAGTGGTTAGGATACAGTAAGAGGGGGAGTAAAACGATGGAAGACCGCCGGGTTATTTCTCATAGGCTGTGGAGATTCTGTCAGGAGACTCGCAAGGGCGAGTGGGTTGACCAGCAGGAGAGTGGCTGGTGGTGCCTTATGACAGAGGATATGAATAACGATGCGCCGTGCAAGTATGCGCGGAGCAGGGGAGAGTAGATATGAATAGGCATTATGTGGTGGAGATCAGGAGCGATCTGGACTCTCTGGGGTGGGTAAGCCAGTTGGCTAACGAGTATCTGCCTGCCGGGGAGGGGTGGGAGCGTGATCCGTGGACGGGGTGGAAGGACTTGGGGATGTGCAACGGGCAGGCTGAATTTGGCGCGTTGCAGATCACTATGTATCATCCTGCAAGGGAGGCGATTGATCCGCGGCCCTGCGATATAATCGTGGACATAACCTGCGCGCCCCGGGCATGGTGCATAGAGGTGCAGGTGGATGTGTGGGTGGATGAGGATCTGGGAAATGCCCGGGATGAGGAGGATGTGCGAGTGGCTGTAGGTGGGATGGTTGAGCGCCTGCGGCTGTTGGTTGGAGTGCCTGAGCCTGAGCCTGAAGAGGAGGCATAGGGAAATGAGCCTGAGATTTTGGGATAGTTACGGGTGGCTGGCGGAGCGTGCCTGTGGCAAGTGGTTTGGCGTGGCAAGGTTGCGCCGTCGCAGGTCGTGGTTGAGGCGGCGCTTGCATGAGTGCAGTCAGAGATTATGCCATAAGACTAATGGCATGATGGCTTGACGCTTATCAGCTTGCATGTTATAACTTGATATATCGGTATGGATAATAAGGCAAGCCGATAATTAGGAGGTAATATGCAAGCTGTGTTTTATGGGTTGGAGGTGAGGAACCCCGGCCAGAGTGAGATAGGTGAGAAGCCAGTAGGCAGGAGGTGGTACAAGCTGGTAGCCAGGCCGGGGTGTGTGTGGCAGGTGCCTGAGGGATGGGTGCCAGCACAGGTGCTGGCGTGGTATATGGAGATGAAAGAGTGCGTTGGGTTTGATGGTGCGATGCGCCGTGCCTGTTGTTTCAGGTATGGTGGGGAGTGGCATATGATAGCCAACGGTTTGGATGGTTCGCGTGGTGCGGAGCGTTCAAGGGAGTATGCCATAGAGTCTGATGGCCGGGGCAAGGAGGGCTGGGTGGAGTATCAGCCCGGTGCCGGTGCCATAAATGGCGAGTAGTTACAGCAAAAATAAAAGGAGTTGAAGATGTCCGACACAATGACCAGCACAATGACCAGCACGTCCGACACAATAGACAACCTGATCAACGTGGTCGAGGGGGTGGAGTCTCGGGGCGATGGTTTGGGCACGGTGTATGACGAGATAGTGCTGGGTGTGCTGCTGCGTCAGTTGCTCACAGGCCGGTGCCAGTCTGAGGCGGAAGAGGAGATTCTCAGTGGTGCGACGGAGAATACGCACATGCTGCTGGGTATGCTGTACGAGTGGGATATGGAGTACAGCGTTGATGTTAAGCATGGGCTGTTGACGATCCATGCGCAGCGGGAGATTGGCGGTCGGCAGGTGTGGTGGTGGAAAGAGATAGACTGCCACAAGAGCTACGGCGAGAATTGGGAGCGGGACTCGGATCTGGAGTGGGACGGGTGGATGAATCCTGATCCGAGGTATCTCGGAGAGAGCGAGGCGGCGGAGGAGGAGTGGACGCAGTTGCATATCCGGGAGATTGAGAGGTTCAAGATGGAGATGGATATGTTCCTGATGGACTGGATGGTTACGCCGTCGGGCGTTGGGTATGAGGTGGCGGAGCAGTACCAGTAGGGAATTGTGTCTATGCGTAGATAAAAGAAGCGTCTCCCATGCCCCGACCCAGCAAAGACGGGCATGGGAGACTAACCTCAGCCATAAAAGGAGTCAGCTATGGCTAATCTCATTAATCTTGACGCAGGTCAAGTGTTTTCTGGCAAGCCCTCTGGCACGATAGTCAAGGGCTATGATGCGCCGGTGGATCGGGTGCCGGAATTTGATCCTCATTTCATGTCGCCTGAGTGGATCAAGTATTTGGTGCTGTGGTTTATTCACAGTAATTATCCGTTGTATCTGGTTGGCCCTAGTGGAGTGGGCAAAACCCATGCGATAAAGCAGCTTGCGAGCATGTTGAATTACCCCGTGTATGAGGCGACGGGGTATGGCGCGTTGGAGCTGTGCGAGCTGGTTGGGCACATGGGCGTGGCCAATGGTGGGACAGTGTGGGTTGACGGGGAGTTGACGGCGGCGATGCGGGCTGGCGGGTTGTTCCTGTTCAATGAGATGGATACGGTTGATCCGTCGGTGTTGGTTGGATTGAACAGCGTGCTGGATGGGAGTGCGCTGTCAATCCGGGATGCGCAGCATACGGAGGTTGTGCGGCCAGCTCCGGGGTTCAGGTTCGTAGCCACTGCCAACACCAACGGTAGCGGCGATGAGTCTGGGCTGTACACAGGGACGCTTAGGCAGAACGCGGCGTTGCAGAACAGGTTCCTGTGTGTCAACACAGGGAACATGTCAATAGATCAGGAGCGCGATTTGGTGGCGGTGAAATATCCTCAGTTGCCTAAAGAGGTGCTGGGTGTAATGTTGCGCTTTGCCGATGTAGTACGGGGGCTGTCTGATGGCAGAAAGGATGTGTCGGTGCCGGATGGCTTTGACAGAGTGCCGATAAATATTCCTTTTGGGACGAGGGTTTTGTTGAAGTGGGCACATGCGGCGATATGTTTTGAGACATTAAAGAATTGTGGAGACAATGTGCTTCAGGATTCTTTAATGGTGGCAATAGGGAGCTTTCAAGATACGGAGACAGGGAACACCCTGAAAGAATTATTACAGCGAATATCAGGGGAAGATGTCAGCTAACCTGTAACGTAAAAGACAAGACAGGCAGGGTGCGCGTGTGCCCTGCCATAACTGAAAGGAGATCAGGATGTACGCAAAAGATTTTGCAAGCTTTATTGGGATTGCGGAGAAGGTTTATTCCAGTGATGATAACCCTATGGCCGGGGTGCATATGCTGTATTCACAGCAGGACAATGCGCTGTATCTGGTGGCATTGAGCGGGCATATCATGTTTTGGGAGCGGCTGGCTCGGCTCAATGAGGATGATATGGATGCGGATGCTGTGGGACGGATTGGGAATGCGCTGGGGTATTTGCCGGTAACGATCAAGGGGAGGGAGTTTGACGTGCTGAAGGCCAGGCTCAAGGCGTATGGGACGAGGCCGACGAGGATATATTTGAGCAATGTGAAGTCGGAGGGGGGAGACAAGAAGTTCAAGCTGGTATTTGATGCGAGTGTGTATGGGGGCACGCCGATTGAGGTTGATGCTGTGGAGTGCGGGTTCAAGGACGGGTTGATGGACAGGTTATGGAATAGGTTCAGGTGTGTGAACGCAGAAATGCGTGCCAGTCTGAAGCCATATCCTCCCAAGCCCGGGGTTATCAAGACCAACTATGACAACATGAAACTGTTGTCTATGTTTATGAAGCCGAGGGGCAAGGAGGATAATGGCTCGACATATATAACGTATTGGTGGAACAGGAAAGGGATTGCGGTGTATGGGCAGGACGAGCCGCGGGAGGTTTGGTATGCGGAGCAGGAGCATTGGTGGCATGAGGTGCTGGATTATCAGTATGGCGCTGTGGCGATGATGGTAATAGTGTAGGGGGAGATTAGTCTGGCGGTCATGTATGGGCATGGCTGCCAGTAACATAGATTTATAAACAGCCAACGCAAAAAGGAGTACGTCATGGCTAATCAGAACATTAACATTTTGGCAAACAGCATAGTCCTCAATCCTGCCATTACGATCTGGACTGGTGAGGCGTGGGCGAGCAATGACGAGATAGGTGTGGGCGAGGAGATCAAGCCCGTGCTGAAGGCAGGTCGCAAGAAGATATTTGATCCTGAGAAGCTGTCTGTGTTCAGGACGCTCAAGACGAGTGCCTTTTCGCTGTGCCGCAGGTATGGTGTGAAGTTCTTGGGATCGTATCTGGTGTCCAACACTGAGCTTGACAGGCTGATAGCCAAGCTGTCCGAGTACAAGGTGAAGTGGGATGCTGCCATGCAGGATTTCCTGAATGACTACGAGGCGGAGTGCGACAGGTGGGTTGCGCAAAACCCCGGGGCGGAGGAGTTCTTGCGCAGCAGTATGCTGTCTGTAAATGAGATACAGCGCAAGTTCAATTTCGGGTGGCAGACGTTTACGATCAGCCCGGAGCCGACGGGCACTGTGGGTGATCAGACGATGGACGAGATAGGTGAGGTGCCGACTCGTGCGATGGAGAAGCTGGCGGATGACATAGCGAAGGCATTGCCGGGATATGCCAGTGCCAAGAAGTTTAGTGCTGTGAAGCTGAACAATCTGGCGGATGCCTGCCGTGCGGTGTCGTTCACAAGCCCTGAGATAGGCAAGCTTGAGGAGGTGTTGCGTGGGCTGGCGGCGAGTGGCAGCAGTTCCGTTGTCAGGCTGGTGTTGGGCAGGCTGTCTGATGCCCGGGAGATAGCGGCGTTGTGCCAGCCCGATGATGATGTCAGCGACATTATCAGTGGAATAATAGTGGAGACCAGCATAGATAATCTTCACAAGACGGAGCCGACGCCAGTATCTGAGCCTGCCCCGGCCATGCCGCAGGAGATGTATCCGATAGATGTGGATGCGCTTGTGGCGGAGGCGAGCAAGCTGCTGGGAATGGATCACCCAGAGTTGTCAAGGGCTGAGAGTGTGGCGGAGGGTGTGCCGTGGGAGTCAACAGCGCCGATAGTTGAGGTGCCGGTTGAAGCGCCGGTGATTACGCCGATGCCCCCCCGTGCCAACGCAGGCATGGGCATGATTGATAGCTGTGGGTTGTGGTAGGCAAGGAAAATAACAGGGGCAGGAACCGCTCCTGCCCCAAGTCCCAGGTGGAGATAAACATGAATCTCAATGAAATGATTAAGCTTTCCAAGCTAATGAGTCAAGAGGATGTCAACGTGGAGATTGCCAGAGATGGCAGGACAGCGCAATGCAAGCGTGAACGTGATGGGACGTACACTGTAACGTTGCCGTGTTTGGACGGCGATGTGAAGTGGGACAAGATGACGCGGGGTTATCTTGACCATGAGCTGGGGCATGTGAAGTTTTCAGAGTGGGGTGCGTGCAAGACCTCCAATGAGAACTTGCGGAGTGTGCATAACATATTTGAGGATGTGTACATTGAGCATGAGATGGGCAAGGAATATCCGGGGAGCCGAAAGAATATGCAGGCGCTTGCCCGGAATGTATTCTCGCCTGAAAATGCCCATGCGACAGTATCTGCCATGATGGACGCATGGGTGAACCAGAATGCTATGAGTACGCATCAGGCAGTTGAGAGGCTGGCAATGACATATGTGCTGTACAAGCACAGGGCTGCTGCCGACAGCGGTCTTGCAGAGAGTGCGCAGGTGCTTGATGATGTGAAGCAGGCATTGTGTCATGCATATCCGGGACTGGCAAAGTCCTTTGCCAAGATTGACAGGGAGGTGCTGGATATTCCGAGTGTGTCAACAGCACATGCGTTTTCACGGGCGCGTCGGGTGTGGGATGCGATTAGCATGATGGATGTAACACCAAAGGAGAATACAGATGGCGATGGTCAGGGGAATGGCGAGAGCGAGGAAGATGGCGAGCGACAGGATAGTCAGGATCAGGCGCAGCAGGGTAAGGGGCAAGGCAGTGGCAATGGGGAGCAGCAGGCTGGTGGCCCGGATGACAGCGCACATGAAAGTGGTGGAGAGCAACAGCAGCAGGAGATGGCAGGATCAGGTACGGATGCGCAGGGGTGCGATAGCGAGAGCGATAGTGGCGATGTCGGGAATGAGGGGGGAGCTGGTGGTCAGGATGGTGAGGCTGGTGAGATGTCTGAGGACGCTCAGGATGTCGCAGGTCAATCTTCTGGTGAAGAGGTGTGCGGAGGAGCAAAGGGAGACAAGGGATCAGGTGCGCGGACGGACTCGGGTGCGGACAAGAGCGCTGGGGAATTGATGCGGGAGTTGGCAGACAGGGCGGCACAGGAGGCGGCGGAAAGCAAGGGCGTATATACGTCAGGCGACATGCGCGAGGCTTTCAACCAGGCGATTGAGCATGAGGATGTGCGGGTTGACGAGGAGGCTAAGACGGCTGGGTGGTCTGGGGTGTTTGATGAGGCGAATGATCTGTTGGCCGTCAGCGTTGATGATGGGAGGCGTGAAGATATACTTTGTGTAGGGGAGATGGCTCCGCCGGTGCGTCGTGAGGTGGCGAGGCTGAAGTCCGGGTTGTGCCGGGTAATTCCTCCGCTGTTGCAGTCGGCACAGTACAAGCCGGTGCGTGTAGGTTACACTGGCAAGCTGTCAACGAGACACTTGTCGAGGTTGACAACAGGAGATGGCCGGGTGTTTATGCGCAAGGCCGAGCGCATTGTGCAGGCGGTTGACGTGGCTATGCTGCTTGACATGTCGGGGAGCATGAGGGGCAGTGAGGAGCCGGCGCATGTTGCGCTGTATGGAGTGCTTGACATGCTCAAGACGTTGCCGCATGTGAGATCATGCGCGGCTGTGTATGGTGGTTCACAGTGGAAGACACTGAGCAAGTTCACGGACAACAGGGTGAGCCGATATGAGATGCGTTTTGGATCGTCGGGCACGCCGACGGCAGGTGCCATACTCAGGATGCTGCCCGAGTTTGCCTCAAGCAGGGACGTGCGGAAGATGCTGTTTATCATAACGGACGGAGGCCCGGATGATATGTTCAACTTCAAGCAGGCTATGGAGATGGCGAGACAGCGTGGCATTGAGGTGTATGGTCTGCTGATTGACTATGCGAACAAGAACTTTGAGGATCAGTTTGGCAAGGACAGATATGTGCTGGTTGACAGCATAGGCGATCTGCCTCGGATGCTTGGCGATGTGATGAAGAAGGCGCTCTTGAGGATGGCGGCGTAATATATGGGCACATGCCCTCTCAAAAAAAGTTTGGGAGGGCATGATAGAACATGTTGACAAGTGAGAGATAATGAGTAACATTGAGTTGGCAGGAGGCAATATGAAAGAGTTTGATATTCCTGAACCAAAAAAGATTGCGCCGGAATTGAGCGCGGAAGAGCGCAAGGCGATGGCGCCGGTTGATCTTCTTGTCCAGTATATCATGCCTAAATTGTGGGACAGGCAGAACATGCTGGAGTGGCAGATGAAAAAGTCCTTGCATGAAATTAAAGGAGACATTGAGTTTTTGCAAGGACAAATTGACAAGGTGTGTGGGCAGTGTGCGCAGGATATTTTGCGCTTGCATGACAAGGTTCGAGCGCTTGAGACGGCTGTGCCTACGATACAGGATGTGCGCCGTGCCATAGACAAGGCGGATGCGGAGCGCAAGAAAGATCGGCGCAAGAAAAAGTCAGGCGGCATATCGGAGCCCAAGGATGCCGGGGTGGATAATGTCAAGGCCCCTGTAGATACAAGCAGGATAGCCGAGTACAATCCGATGACGGACATGTGGGTTCCGTTGGTCATAGGAGGTGTGGGCATAACAGGATGTGTGGTTAAGGAAGTGATGTCTGGGCAGTCTGAGGTTCCTGCCGAGACAGCGGCTTTTGTGTATGACTTGACAGATGACGAGCGCAATGCGCTGTGTGAGATGTTCCCAAACAACGGAGAAGTGTAATGGATATGCTATGTGATCTTCTGAAAATGGTATCTGATAAGGATAAGGAAGTAAGCGATGCTGTGGCAAAGCTGATGCCTGTTTATGATACGCCGGAGGCGGCGCTTGAGGATGCCAAAAAGATCGCCATGCTCAAGCCTGGCGATATTGTGTACACCTCCAACGATGACAATACGGCGCTTGCGCCGATGGTGTTTGTGGCCATTGATGATGGAAAAATCTTTGGCCTGCGAATGGACAACGAATCTCGCAGGCTTGGTACCGTTGCTGTTTCCATGCACGGTGTGGTGGTGAAGTAGCAATCTTTTTGGGGGGGCAAGCCCCCCTTGTGAGGTGGGTATGGACAGAGAGCAGTTGCATAAGGAACTGGATGTCATGCTTGATGAGGCGGCTAAAAATTTGAAGGGCGAGTACGAGGATATGTTTCTTACGTTCCTTTGCAGGCGTGGCGAATTGGTTCATGCGTCCGTATTGGGGGATGAAATGGGGCGGCCATCTATGCTTGCCATACAGCTTCTTTTGATAAAGCGATTGGTTGGTAATTTGGATGGGGATGGAATGCGTGAATTTTTAAATTTGCTGAAGGCTATGGGTGGCGATGTTGAATGTGTTGCTTCCCCTGATACCCAGACGCCGAAATGGAATTAGCAGCTTGGGAGGTGGTAGATGGCCTTTGCGTTTTCCCCCAGCAACATGATGACTTTCAAGGCATGTCCCAGAAAGTTTTGGGGGCAGTCAATATCAAAATTAATTAAGTGGACGCCGAGCAAGCAGAAGTCCCGGGGCACTTTCCTGCACGAGGCTATTCAGGATTCCCTGCGGGATTTCAGCAAGCTGGCAGAGGTGCGCAAGGACACACAGATAGACATGGGGTTTACAGAGCAATGTGTGTCCTATGTGCATAGGCAGCTCATGGGTGATTATACGCTGTGCATTGAGCATGAGATGGCCATGACAAAGGACGGCAAAAAGACAGGATGGTTTGATGACAACTGTTTCCTCCGTGCCAAAGCCGACGCGATCCTCCTGCCGCCGCTTGACAAGTATCCCACCTTGCCTGTGGTTGTGATAGACATAAAGACAGGCAAGAACTATGGCGACACGTTACAGCTTAGGACGGAGGCATTGCTTGCGCATATCCTGTATGGCCGCAGTCATGTGCGGTGGGAGTACTGGTATGTTGACCAGGGAGAAAGCGTAACACAGCTCATTGACTTTGGGTTTGGGCTTACGCTGGTGCAGGATGTGTACGACACAATCAAGGAGATGTCGCTGGCAATGAGGAACAATGACTTTCCGTGTACCCCCAATCGCTTTTGTCGCTGGTGTGATTTTAACAAGACAGATAATTGTGATGTGAGGTGAGTGTGGTGTTGTTTGTTGGTGGCGGATTATACACATTGGCTATTTTCACCTTGGGGTTTTCCCTGGGATGGAGCTTGCGAGGAGAGTGATATGTGGAGTACCTTTGATGTGATGTTTTCCTTTGTGGTAGGCGGCGTGTTTGGCGCAGGGGTATATGCCCTGTTGGATTGGTTAAGGCCGTGAGGATTTACTACAACGAGATTGATGAATTTAGCTGTGCATGGCTGAAAGAATTGATAAGCATGGGCTCGTTGCCTGACGGCGACATAGACTGCCGGAGCATTAATGATGTACAGTCGGGCGACCTTGTGGGATATGATCAATGCCACTTCTTCACAGGCATTGGAGGCTGGCCGCTTGCACTCAGGCAAGCTGGATGGGACGAACCAGTGTGGACAGGATCATGTCCGTGCCAACCATTTTCCAATGCTGGAAAGCAAAAAGGGTTTGCAGACGAGCGGCACCTCTGGCCAGTGTGGTACAGGCTCATTTCTCAATGCAAGCCTCCAGTCATATTTGGAGAGCAGGTTGCGAGCAACGATGCAAAAGACTGGTTCGACCTTGTATGCGCTGACCTTGAAAGAGTGGGTTACCAAGGGGGGGCACAGGTTGCCACGGCTTGCGGCTACGGGGCGCCGCATATCAGACAGCGGCTGTACTGGATGGCCTACAGCAAGAGCGGTAGGGAACTATCATGGGAATGCAGACAGGGACAAAGGCCCGAATGGGAGACTGGAGGATGTTGTTCCGTTGGCAGGATGGCCTACGCCGCTGGCAGATATGAGAGACGATCGGATAGTTCCGGAAGGTATGGTGGAGAAGCGCAAGGAAGCGAAAGGGTTAATTTCGCTGGCATTAATAGCGTCCTTGACGGGGTGGAACTCGCCGAGTGCGAGAGACTGGAAAGACAGCGAAGGCATGTCTGTCCAGAGACAGGACGGCAGGTCAAGAATGGACAGACTGCCAATGCAAGCCATGTTTCTGTCCCAGCCAATGCGACTAACGGCTTCTGGTCAAATCCTGACTGGCTCTGGTGTAGGGATCAAAGATGGAGGCCGGTTGAATCCCAGTCTTCCCCGTTGGTTAATGGGGTTCCCAGTGGCATGGTGCGTTGCTGCGATAAACGCCGCAAGGACTTTCGTGCCATCAAAGAAAGACTCAAGGGGTACGGCAATGCGATAGTTGTGCCGCAGGCTGTAGAATTTATAAAAGTTGTAAAGGAATGGATAGATGTCCACACCCGAGGGCAAAGTTAAGGAAGCTGTAAAGACAATCCTTGACAGATACAAGCCTGACTGTTGGTACTTTATGCCCCGAGGATCGACCTTTGGTGTGTGTGGTGTGCCAGACTTGATTGTTTGTTACAAGGGCAAGTTCCTTGCCATAGAGTGCAAGGCGGGGCGCAACAAGGTTAGCCCGATGCAGGTTATGCAGATGGCAAGGATTGAACAGGCAGGTGGCGATGTATTGGTGATATACAAGACCAATATAAGCGATGTTGAAAACTTTTTGGAGAGAGAAAATGGAAGTAGAGATTGACAAGTCTATGTTCGCCAACTGTCCGTTTTGTGGGGGTACGGATTGTGATGCTATTCCGCAAAAGTTTGGAATAGCAGTCATATGCTATAAGTGCGACGCTGCCGGGCCAAGCGCTTATACTAAGGGTGAGGCTGTAAAGTTATGGAACACTCGTGTATTTGCGGGGGATCAAAATGCAATGCGAGAAAGTAACTGATGATATTGTATTGTTCCCTGATGTGGGGAGAATGGCTGTGAAGATAGCCAACCCCGATTGGCAGGATGTGGCGGCGGGTTTGCCCGGCGTGGGACATACGCCGGACAGAAGCGTGTGGGATTTCCCCTGGAACATGCCTGCCTGTAAGATACTTGGTAACATGGGCTATGACATACTGCCTGCCGTGCCCTTTGTGAAAACGAATGACAGACTGGTGGAGGGCAAGTACAAGCCCATGCAACACCAGCTTTTGACAGCGGCATTTATGATGCTGCACCCAAGAGGATTCATTCTGAGCGAGCCCCGTCTTGGAAAGTCGGGGAGTACCGTATTGGCCGTTGATTATATGCAGCGGCAAGGTTTGATAACTGGCGGCGTGTTGATTATCACTACGCTGACAACGATACATGGTGTGTGGAAGGACAGTATTACAGCGGCGATACCGAGGGCATTGGTTCAGGTGGTGCATGGCAAGACAAGGAAGCAGAGTTTGGAAAAGGTCGCCGACTTCTACATAACCAACTACGAGTCCTGCCGGTTGAACGAGGCGGACTTCCTGAGGGCTATCAGGGAGAAGCGTATCGGCGCTGTGGTGATAGACGAGCTAACCCATGTGGGCAACTCAACGAGCAAAAGGCACAAGGCCATATACAATATTTGCAACAAGTCTGGGGTGCCGTATGTGTGGGGCTTGACTGGCTCCCCTGCCGACAACCCGGAGATGGTGTTCGGCATGTGCAAGTGTGTCAATCCCAGCAATCTTCCATGCCAGACCAAGACAGGGTGGCTGGAGCTGACAACGTACAGGTATGGGCCGGAGCCGTATATGGTCAAGCCAAGCGCCACAGCGCCACAGGTTATCCACAAGGCAATGCAGCCAGCTATCAGGTTTGTCAAGAAAGACATACTTGATCTGCCGCCGGTAACGACGCAGGTTCGGCCATGTGAGCTGTCCAAAGAGCAGGCCAGGTATCGCAGCGATTTGAAAGCTGCCGCCATTGCCCTGCTGGAAAGCGGTGAGGTTATCACAGCGGCCAATGGCGGCGTGCTGATGAACAAGCTTATGCAGGTTGCGATGGGATGTGTGAAAGACGAGAATGGCAAGGTGCATGAGCTTGACCACAAGGCACGGACAGACACAATCCTTGAGGCCATAGCCGAGACGGATCGCAAGGTGGTTATCTTCTGTGGTTACATAGCGGGGATTGACATGCTCGTGCGTGAGGTACGGGCGGCTGGCATATCGTGCGATAAAGTGGATGGCTCTGTTACGGGCATGAAAAGATCGAAGATACTGGCAGACTTCCAGAACGGAGCCAGCCCCCGGGTGCTGGTATGCCACCCGACAACTACAGCTATGGGCGTGGAACTGTCGGCAGCCGATACGATGATCTTCAACGGTGTGCCGTTGACTGGCGGGTTCGTGTATGCCCAGAGCATTGAGCGGCTGTCAAGCAACAAACAGACCGCCGGAAACATAAATATCATACATGTTGTGGCCACCCCGGAGGAGCGCAAGGCGCTTGAGCATTTGCAGAGCGGGTATGACTTGGGACAAAAGATTGCAGGAATGTTTGAGGACTTTGCAAAAAACGCTTGACACTTGATAGAACATGAGTTATCTTTTGATAACAGGAGGCGGAAATGGATTACAAGGATATAATAAAAGTGTTGGGCGAGACATTGCCGCCGGTGTTCAGGCGGACGGATGTTGGCAAGCTGACAGGTGGTGTAATCCAGCCTGCGATGTTGAGTGTATTGAGGAAAGAGGATCAACCCCCGAGCGCACAGTTCGGCAAAAATATTGTGTACGAGCGGGAGTCGTTTTTAAAATGGGCGGAGGATTATTATGGACAGTTCACAAGGTACAACCTTGATGGGTCTGGCGAGAACCTACTCCGAGTTAAGAGGACAAAGAGAGGCTCTGGAGGAGCAGGTGAAGGCCATGAGGGAGAAGGAGGATCAGGCGAAGGCGCGGCTGATCTCCGAGATGGATGTACAGCAGATACCAAGTATCAAGTTTAATGGCATTGGCCGGTTCGTGTTGCGCAACAACAAGCGGTACGAGATACAGAACGTTGACCTGTTTGTCCGTGCCATGTTGCAGCGTATGGTTGACAATGGACAGCATGGGCGCAAGCTGTCCGATGGGCTTATGTTACAGAAGCGCCCTGCCAAGACGGTGATTGAGGAGCTGGCTCTGGCAGAGGATTGGAATATGGATGAGGCTCTTCCCCGGATGGGGTTGACTGTTTCTGACAATATGGATATAACTTTCACCCGAGACAAGGTGGTGGGCAATGAGTAATCTTCCTATCGTTATGCAGGAGGCGGGGGCTAACCCGCCGGTACTTTCCTCCGAGTTGCAGGCCGCATACAATGTGCTGGCTGATACCATGCTGCTTGGCTTTCAAGGCGGGTTCAACCGTATCAAAGTCGGCAAGATGGACTTCACTCTGGTGGAGAATGGCACGGCCAGGCGTGTGCCCAACGGCGAGGTCATGGGCGTATGCCTTGGCGTAAACCCCGTTGACTATTGCTCGTGGTATGAGAAAACATATGAGCCGACACAGGAGCCGGAACAGCCCGACCTTGTGTGGCTGTGGCCCGATCATGAGCAGTTCCCGGCGGCGTTGCCGGAGCGTTTCCGCCAGAAAAAGAACCGCAACGGGCAGGACAAGTGGGACTTCCGCATTGCCCGGCGTAGCGTATGGGCGCTTATCCAGCCCGACATGGCGACAGGCCAGTACTTCCTGAACCTTGATGCCCCTTATGCCTTTGACATTACAAGCGCCAGTCTCTATGGCAAGTCTGACTTGCAGATGAATTGGCACAAGTGGGCAGGGCTTATCCAGATGTGCAACCGCTTCTCACAGCCGCCGAATTTCATATGCTCCCCGGCGATGTTCCTTACAAGGTTGCGCATTGACCCAACCTCCACCGTGAGCGGCGTGGTTTACTTTGAGCCTCTGCTTACTGAAGATCGTCGCTCTCTGATGTATCTTGACAGCGCAACGTTTACTGGCGTTGTTGAGGCCATGCGGTCGCAGACCGTGCAGGATATGCTGCAAATAAAGGAGATACTGGAATGGCCCAAGAACACAGCGCAATCTTCTGTACAGGAGACCTCCCCACAGGCAGGCCCGAGCGCACAAACTGTTGCCCCTATGCAGCCGACTACGCCGCCACAGGAGCCTGTGCATACGAGTCCCACCCCAACTGTCCAGCCGAGCGTGGAGCAGGATACTGTGCCGCCCATGCAGGCAGCGACAAGCATAGTGGAAGAGCCTCGCACTGTGGATGCAACACAGGACAGCGCAATGCAGAGCCGACTGGCACAGGCACAGGCTCTACTGAATAACGGAGCGGTTCCGTCAAACTCCGCCACAGGCACACCTCATGCCGAACATGGTGAGCCAACCCATTCTCCCAGCGGAGCCGCTCCAACCAATGTTAATCCCACTACAGCGGCAGCGATCCAAGCTTTTGGAGACGCTCTGTAGTTAGGCTTTTCCCCGCCTCTTGGGGGGCTGTTACGCATATCGCCTTGGCCCGGTCTATGCGTAGGAGAGAGGCAGCCCTCACAAGAGGCGGGGAATTTCTTTTCACTATCACCTCCCTCCGATGGTGGATATATGCCTACAGATTTCCTTGCCAGAATACTCCCCCCTCTGCCTGAAGCTGAATATGGCGACCGACCATGCTACTACATGGTTGGCATCATTGATAAAGACCATGTTGTACAGCGTCCGTTTACCAATATCACTGATGGCTATCACATAGCCCAGCAACTCTCTGGCACATACAATACCTATATCGCCCCTGCCAGTTTCAAGAATATGCGCTCTGGCCGCAGGGCTGTAAACGCGGCGTTGATGAAAAGCCTGTGGGTTGACATAGATGTCCACAAGCCAACAGATTCATATGATACTCCGCAGGAAGCTGTGGAGGCTTTCCAAAAGTTTGTAGTTTCTACCGGCCTGAAGCCAAGTATTTTTGTATCAACAGGCATAGGTTTTTCCGCATTTTGGTGTTTTGAAAAAGCATACGATATTCCCACATGGAAAACTCTGGCGCATATGCTGGCGGGGTTGTTCCGTCAGGAGGGGTTTATATTTGATCCGCGTTGTACGGAGGACGCGGCACGGATCATGCGTATGCCCGGCACCCTGCATCTGAAGTCTGGCAACACAGCGCAGGTGCTGATTGACAAGGGGCTTACATGGTCGGGCAAGGACTTTTTCAATGTGTTGTCAAGCAGGCTCCAGAACGTCGGCTCCTATCTTGG
>N._stephensi_708_cecum__coassemble_30_pt1 | contig 15708 bp, 16 predicted proteins | sample N__stephensi_708_cecum__metabat2_low_PE_009 | metagenome-assembled genome bin N
CTGCCCATTCATTACCTTCACAGTACTTAGGAGCTATCTTTTCTACTGTATCTAGTCCTACTGCATAGTAATTTTTATATAGATTATTTATTAGTCCAACTAATCCTTCGTCGATAGAGTTAAACTTTTTAAATGATCCTCCATTACAACTTGGACTTCCTTTTTGTCCTCCAAAGTTATAACAATATCTTGCAAGATTAGAGCAACTTGATCCACATCCTGTTTCATGTAGCAGGATTGCTGTTGCGACATATGGGTCTACTCCTTTATTAATGCACTCAGCGGCAATAAGCATTCCCTTTCCTGCAACTATATCATTTCCTAAGTGTCTATTTAATTTTTCTCCAAGTTCTTCAAGTGTCATACCCTCATATACTTCTATACGTGGGGGAATTATTACTGAAGCTGGAGCTGTTTCCATTACTACTTCTGTTAGTAATAGGCTATTATCTTCTTCAACTTTATTATCTTTACTTTTAAATATCATGTTTGTACTTGCTGCCATATTATTGATACTAACTTCTTTATTATCTTTCTTAGTTAAAGTAACATCACTGTTTATTTGTAATATAACTCCTATAGAAATCATTATTATTCCTACAAAGAAAGTAAATAAATTAATAACTCTTAATTTTCTCAATTCATTCACCTCAAAATCTTTTTTGATCTTTAGTTGATAATTTAATTTTAATATAATATTTTTTCTTTGTCAATTATAGTTATTTATTAGTAGACACAAGTCTATATATTGTTTATTTAATTCAATCTAAATGTTTTAGGAGATACTTTATAAACTAATCTTAAGGATATTATTACATAAATGCAAGTAAATACTATTCCTATTATTGATAAAATAGATGCAGACATAATTATATCCGATAGTCTATATGTAAAATAATATGTTAGAAGTCTTATAAAAGTATAACTTAGTTTCTTTGTTTTTGTATTTACATTATATGGTTGTATTAAATAATATATTACTAGGTAATGAACTGAATAAAATATACTTAGGCTTATAATAAAAATAAATGTAGTTATTATTGTAGTAATAGTATATGTGTTTTTAGATATTAAAAGTAATAACGTATTACCTATCCCTATTACAAAAGCAGGTATTAGATTTACTTTTATTGTTGTTAAAAGTCTTTTTTTAAATAGTTCTAATATTACTTTAGGCTCTCTATAAAAATTATAATTTAACATTGCATTGTCACAATTATAGAACATTGCTCTTGTGAGTAAATCTCCTCTATTTATAAAAAACATTATTATAATAAAAATAGATAGTCTTAAATGTAATAATTCAGCAATACTTTTATTTAAATTTGGGTATTTAAACATGATAAAGATAAGTACTATATATATTAGCGATATATATAGAGAGTATTTCTTTGCACTTCTTAGAAGTATTTCTTTATGTCTTTTAAAGAAAATTGTATTGAATAAGTCATATCCCTCTTTTTTATCTATTATAGACTTATCTATTACTATATCTTTTTCTTTCATAGTTTGCTTAATATAAGCATCTTGTTCATCTCTATTTATAATTAGTTTGTTAGAGGATATTTTCTTATATATAAGTTTATAGTCTTTAATATTAAATAAATATATTAAAGATATTATTCCTAAAACAACAGAAATTATGGAAACAAGCATTAAAATATTCCAAGGTATTATTATTTTAAATATAGGAAGAATTATTATTAATATTAGTAAAAATATAATTGGTATAAATATTATATTATTTGAATACAATGTGTATTTATATTTTTTATAAAAAATTATATTAAGACTTTCTCCTATAAATCTTACACTTAATGTGAATAAAACTAGAATAAATGTATAAAAGAAATTATTTAATATTAGATAAAGGAATATAAAATTAAACAATAAATTAATTAAAGAATTCCATATTAGATTAGATTTTAAATATTTATTTGAATCTATATTAAATAATATTAATGATAAGTATTTTTTCTCACTGGTTCTTAGCAAATTATTATTTATAAACATTCCAAGTATTGTGAGAGAAAAATATATGTGGAAGAATAAATTAATTGAGGGGCTTAGAATAGTAGATATTAAAAAGACAAAATAAAAGTATAAACCTTTTTGAATGGTTAGTTTAAGTATAGATACTATTATTTGAATAATGCCTACAACTGTTTTAACTAGGCTGTTATCATAAGAATCATTTTCAAATAAATCTTCTATTACAGGTAATTTCTTAAATGAATAAATAAATGAATTTACTTTATAAGAAATATCTATTTGTAATGATTTAATGATTGTATTAATCATTTTTTTCTTCCTTAAGTGCTTTTATTATCTTATCTTTATATTTATCTTGATTAGGTTCTTTTTCTATTGATGTTAGTTTTTTATTATTTAATACTACTATTTCATCGCATAAGTCTAATGCTAGTTCTAGGATATGAGTTGAGAAGATTATAATATGATTTTTCTTTAGTTTCTTTAAAAGGGCTTTCATTTCTTCTTGTACAACTATATCTAGAGAAGTTAGTGGTTCATCTAAAAGAATTACTTTAGGATTTCTAATAATATTTATTAGTATTTGTATTTTATTTTTCATACCTTGAGAATAGTCTCTTAATAACTTATCTTGGTCTTTTTTATCTATTTTTACAATATCAAAATAATAGTCAATATCTTTAATATCTTCTATTATATCCTTATTAATATCGATAAAGAATTTTATGAATTCTCTTCCTGTTAAAAAGTCTGGTACTATAGGAGTTGAAATTACATAGCCTATATCACTATTTTCTAATTTTCTTTTAGTCTCTTTATCTATAAGATAAAATTCTCCTAAATCAATATCAATATCTTCATTTAAAGCATTAAAGAATGTAGTTTTACCTGCTCCATTTCTTCCTAATAGGCCATATATTTTTCCTTCTTCAAATGTATAATTAATATCTTTTAATACTAAGTTAGTTCCATAGGTTTTATAAAGTTTAACTACTTCTAATTTCATAATTTACTCCTGATCATTTAATTCTTTTTGTAATAGGTTAAATAAAACTTCTCTTGACTCTTCACTCTCTTTTTTTATTTTTTCGCATAAATCCCTTATTTTTTCTTTCTTCTCTTCGGAGAATTCTAAATAATCTATTTTATCTTCAAATTCTTCTATTTTTTCAACAATTGATATTTCTTCCCTATTTTCAATAAATAAACTTTTAATCATATTTGTTCTTTGTAATTCTTCTTCCATATTAACCCTCCTATTTTAGTGAAAACTCTATTTGCCCTTTTCCATCATCACATGTTATATGTGCAATACTTCCATTTATAATTGTCATTTTAGGACAAACATGGCCTATATCTGCATTCATTATAATTGGAATACTTTTAAATATTTCCTTTGCTGCTTTTTCATAAGTCATTGTGGTATATGATGAAGGTATGAATACTCTTCCTATAATGACTGCTTTTACATAATTAAACCAATTGGCTTCTTTTAATTGAAATAGTGTTAAGTAAAAGTCTTCTGCGGACATATTAAATATATCAAAGTACCAAATTATTCCATTATCTTTATACTTTTCAATAAAGTTTTTAGTATAGTCATATTTTGTTCCTGGAAGATATTTTAGACAATCTATACAGCCTCCTATTATTCTTCCTGATACATCTAATTTATTATCTGTTTTCCAAATAACTTTTTCAGTTGTATTATAATTACCATTTATTCTACTATTCTTATCTTTCTCATAATAGTCATAACTATTTTGTTTATCTATTATACCTATAATAGTATTTAGGGCATAGATCTGTGAACCATGTAATTTTTCTGAATCAAAGCTACCTGCATTGTGTCCATACATAGTAGATATATCTAATGCTGTTGTGATTAGATATAAAAGATTAGTTGGATCGCTTGCACCCATAATCCATTTAGGATTATTTTTTATAACATCTAAATCAACAAAGGGTAGCATATCAGTTAGAAAATCTCCTCCTGATGCGCACATAATCATATCTATATTTCTATCTTCATAAAGTTCATGCAGTTCTTTTGCTCGTACTTTACTTGGGGAAGATACATCTCCTTTTGTTCTAACATTAGATGTTTCTTTAATATTTTCTACATACTTTTTTATGTTATTAAGTGATATATTAAATGCTTCAGTATATTCTCCTACTCCACATGAAGGAGCAGTTATTCCAATAGTTGATTCCTTATGCAGAAACTTTGGATATTTCATTCTTACCACCTCTTTTTGAAATTTTTTTATTTAATACGTAATAAATTATATATAGAACTATTCCCATTACAAGTACTATTATTGATAGCGTTAACATTTTATTAGTTTTTAAAGTTATTCCATTTATTAAAGATTTAACTATTGCATTTAAAGCAATGCTTATAATTATTGTTGAAAGAGATGAAAATATAGTTGCGGAAGAGATATTTTTTAGAGATAAATATTTAGGTTCATTTAATATAATAATTAAAACTATAGATATGATAATTCCTATAACTAGAATTACTTTTAATTTAGTTGAAACAATTAATTGATATGTTTTTAATAAATCTTTTTCTTCTTCTGTTAAACTATTTCTTGTATTTTCTAAAGTTTGTTTTAGTACTTTTTTAGTGTCTCTTTCATTTATTTTTTCACTTGCTGTATCAATCATTTCATCTGTTATTTCTATTCCTGTTTTTTCTTGTAGAACTTCTTTATTTTCTTTAATATATTCAATCATATCTTGTTCTATATTAAGATTTTCTAATTCTTCTTCAGTTATTTCATCTTTTCCAATTAATTCAATCAGTCTATCAATATAGTTATTAACTAATTTTTTTATTTCTTCACTTTCTAGTATTTCATTAACAAAATCATTATCTGTTATTACTCCATCTTCTGTAATAATGTCATCTAATGTTAATTCTTTATTTCCTTCTTCATAGCTTTTACCTGTTATTGTTGTTTTAAACCCTTGAAAGAATATTTCATCAATTAATACTTCTTTTATTGTTGATGATACTATTAATATGGCAATTAAGGCTGTTAGAATTATAGTTAGTAATCTAATAAAACTTTTTTTTAATCTATTCATAATCTTTTCCTCTTTAATAAATTATAACATGTATTTAGACTCAAAAAAAGAATAGTTTTGTCTACTATCCTTTATACTCTTTTCTTAATGATAAATCTATCATTTACATAGTTAACTATAACAGTATCATGTTCATGAAGAGTTCCTTCTATCAATAGTTTAGATAAATCTACTTCTATTGTTCTACCTACTAATCTTTTTAGTGGCCTTGCCCCAAAGTTAATGTCATATCCTTCTTCTATAAATTTGTCTTTTGCGTTATCGGTTAATTCTATATGAATGTTAATGTCTTTTAGTCGATATTCTATTTCTTTAATTATTTTATCAAGTATCTTATTAATTGCTTCTTTTGAAAGCGCATTAAATATTACTATTTCATCTATTCTATTTACAAATTCTGGTCTAAATGTTTCTTTAACATCAATCATTACTTTATCTTTATTGTCTTCTAGAACATGTTCACTTCCTAAATTTGATGTCATAATTATAATTGTATTTTTAAAGTCTACTGTTCTACCATTTGAATCTGTTATTCTTCCATCATCTAGAATTTGTAGTAATAGATTTAATACTTCTGGATGAGCTTTCTCTATTTCATCAAATAATACTATTGAATAAGGATTTCTTCTTACTGCTTCTGTTAGTTGTCCTCCTTCTTCATAACCTACATATCCTGGAGGAGAACCGATAAGTCTTGATACACTAAACTTCTCCATGTATTCAGACATATCAATTCGTACCATGTGTCGCTCGTCATCAAATAGTTCGTATGCTAGGGTTCTTGCAACTTCTGTTTTACCTACTCCAGTTGGTCCTAAAAACATAAAACTTGCGATTGGTTTATTAGGGTCTTTAATTCCACTACGTGATTTTAGAATTGCATCGCTTACTAGTTTTAATACCTCATCTTGTCCCATTACTCTTTTTTGCATGTCTTCTTCTAAGTGAAGTAGTTTTTCTTTTTCAGATTCCATTAATTTAGTAACTGGTATATTTGTCCATTTTGCAATAATTTTACAAATATCATTTTCTGTTACTTCATCACTTAATAATTTATTTTTCTCAACTTTATTTAACTCTTCTATTTCTTTTTCTTTCTTTGGTATTTCTCCGTGGCGAAGTACTGCTGCTCGTTCAAGATCATATTTATTTTCTGCTTGGTCAAGTTCAAATCTTAAATCTTCTAATTCTTTTTTCTTTTTACTTATTTCAGTATTTAGATTTTTTTCTTTGTTCCAAGCATCAGTTAATTCTTTTTCTCTTTCTTTCATTGATGATAGTTCTCTATCTATATCTTCTCTTCTTTTAACTGATAATTCATCTTTTTCTTTTTTTATTGCTTCCTTCTCAATTTCTAGTCTCATTATTCTATGAGTTAGGCTATCTAATTCAAATGGAACTGAATCCATTTGTACTCTTATAGTTGCGCACGCTTCATCTATCAAATCTATTGCTTTATCAGGTAAGAATCTATCTGTTATATATCTATTTGAAAGAGTTGCGGCTGAGATTATTGCTTTATCGCTAATAGTTACACCATGATGTATTTCAAATCTTTCTTTTAGCCCTCTTAGTATTGTGATTGTGTCTTCAACATTAGGTTCAGATACTTTTATCTTTTGAAATCTTCTCTCTAGCGCTCCATCTTTTTCAATATATTTTCTATATTCATTTAGTGTGGTTGCACCTATTACATGAATCTCTCCTCTTGCAAGCATTGGCTTTAGGATATTAGATGTATCCATTGCCCCTTCTGAGTTTCCAGCCCCTACAATTGTGTGAATCTCATCAATGAACATGATGATTTCTCCTTCACTTTTTTTGACTTCATTTAGAACATTCTTAAGTCTTTCTTCAAATTCACCACGATACTTTGCTCCTGCGACAAGGGAAGCCATATCTAGTTCCCAAACTTTTTTATTTTTTAGTGATGAAGGCACATCTCCTTTTAAAATTCTTAATGCTAAACCTTCAACTATAGCAGTTTTACCTACTCCAGGTTCTCCTATCAAAACTGGATTATTCTTTGTTTTTCTTGATAAAATACGTGTAATACTTCTTATTTCATCATCTCTTCCAATAACAGGATCTATTTTACCTTTTTTAGCATCTTCTACTATATCTCTTCCATATTTTTCTAAAACATTTTCTTGTTCTTGTTCTTGCGGATAACCATACATATTATCACCCCTCATTTGTTATTATACTCATTTATTAGCACTTGTCAAGTGAGAGTGCTAATAAATTATAAAAGAAAATTAGACATTATTTTCTGTCTAATTTAAAACCTAATACTTTTTGGTAAAATTCTTCTTTATGTTTACCTTGATATGTTATTTTAGAACCCCCTCTAATAACAATTTCCACTTTATCATCTTCATTAAATGGAAACATACCCTTTTTAGTAATTTGTCTTACTCTTCTTTTAAGACTGCTTAACTGAGAAATATTTATTCCTAGCACATTATATATTCTTGCACCTTTCTCTACATTATTTATTTCTTTTGTTTGTCTTACAATATTTCCATTTTCTACATAACTTGTTTGATATTTATATCCAAACTGATTTTTATGTGATTCCGGTTTATATGCCATGGTATCACTTTCAAAATCAAAAACTTCTATTTTTATTACTTTACGCGGCCCATTTGCCATAAATTTATTCACTCTCCCGATGAGTATTTATTATAGCATATTATTATTTTAATTTGTATATTCATCATAGAGTTTTTTTAATCTTTTTTTATTTAAAACTTTATCTACACCCTCATTACTTATATCAGTAAATACACGTGTTATCAATTCTTTCATTTTAGGATGTGCTTTTGCCCTATCTCTTACTCTCTCCCAATAAGTTAGCTGATATTCTTTAGTCCAGTCAGAACCCTGATAAGTCATGCCTGCTGCTAGCGAATCACAAATATGTTCTAGAAAATAGTTAAATGGCATTATTGGAGAAGGTATTTCTGTATCATAATCATACCAATATTCATAGTGGTGTTTATTATGATTTTTATGATGTATCCAAGCAAGTGAATATCCTTTATCTTTTTTACAGCTTCTTATCGGACTAAATTTACCTTCATCGAAGTACTTTGCTGTTTCAATAAACTCCGTTGGGGTATATTTAGATAAATCGTGTACTAATCCTCTCCATGGTATTCCTACTTTACAGCATAGACAAAAAACTTTAAATCTATGTCTATTTACTACTCCTAAATGTCCCCAAATTTTTTTTACTGTTAATTTATTATTCATAAAATCATCTCTAAATATATTCTATCATAGAAAAAGGACTTATGCTTGCCCTGTTTCATTATTTTCTTTATTTATTTTTACTTTTTGTTTTGATTTTTCTTTTTGATTAAATGTCTCAAAATCCTCTATTACAGGAGTCATTCCTAGTGTTGAAAAGATTTTCAAGACTTGTTTATAATATACATTATGTTCTTCTAAATTATTTATTAGAAATATCATTTTATCATCAGTTTCTATTACACCTCTTAGCATTTGACGGTTAAGAACTAATTTAGTTTCTATTTCTTCACATTCAGGATCTAGATGAATTCTTCCAGGATACTTTAGTGTTAATTTTCCTTTCATTACTGGATTATATCTGCATACATCATTGCCTTTTTTCTTACTATCTAATAAAGCAGATTTTAAAGCCGATGAATCTTTAGCAAAATATATGTCTTTAAGTTCTTCATCGTAATCACCAAACTCAAAATTTGAAAATACTACTTCTGAAAAATCTAAATTTTTATCTTCTAGTCTTCTTACTAGTTCTTCATAGGTAATACTTGATGTTCTCATGATAAGTATTAATAAATTGTTTTCATCACTATATAATGCCTTATCAAATTCTATTTTTACAGTTCTTTCCCCTAGTTTAAATTTAGAGGAAATATTTCTAAATAAAATATTAGTTGCATTCTTTTTTATTTTTTTTAATGCTTTATCTATGTCTTCTGGATGATTTTGTATTACTAAAATATTTAAATTTGATTCTTTCATAGTATGTCCCCCTTTAAGTAGTTCTTATATTTTAACATACTTTATAGAATTATCTATATAAAAATTACTTATAGGTGCTATAGAATGTAGAAGTTTAATTTTATTTTTGCTTCTTTTTATCTTTTTCAATTGAAATATTAAAGTTTATTAGTATTCCCTCATCATTATATCCTACATCTTTATAGGCTTTATTAGATGCTTCATAATTATAGTCAGTATATAGAAGTGGTGTTAATCCGTCACTCAATAATTTCTTTGTAAGTTGGTAGACTAGGCTTTTGCAATAGCCTTTACCTCTTTCTTCTTTAGGTGTATATACATGTGTTATTTTTGCAGTATTATCTAGGACAGAATATCCTGCCATACACACTATTTTTCCAGTACTATCTTTTAAAACATAAAAGTTATTACCATTAATCCATTCTTCCACTGTTTCTAGAGCTTCTTCTTGGGATACATCTATATTTTCCATTTCTTTTTCATTATCTATCCACATTTTAGCAAGAGTAGTTTTATCTCCATAATTAATTTTTAAAAATGTTCCTTTTATATTAGGTTCTACTGGATTAGTACATACTAAATATCCCATTTCAAAATATGAAGATGAATTATATTCTCCTTTTAAGATTTCATATAACTCTTTTTTTGATGTTATTTTATTTTCTCCTTCTTCTAAAAATAAATCTAATTCATTTTCTAATTCTATAATCTTTTCTGGTGTTATATTATCAATAGTCCATATCCATGTAGGTAGTCCTTTTCTACTTCTTCCTATTATATAGTTTTCTTTATCTGAATATACAAGTGATTCTTCTGTCGAAGAGATTAAATTAAGCAAGTAGAATTTATTTATTTCTTCTTGGTATGTAGTTATTTTTTCTAAATCTTTTTTATTTACTTTCATAAAATCACTCTTTTCTAATATTATTATACTATAAAACACAGATAAAATATCTGTGTTATTTTTATAAGAAGTATGCCTTATTATCAAAATTTAATTGTTTAATTAAGTAGTCATCTTGTGCATTATAAAACATTGAGGTACTTTCTTGTGGAAATGTGTTTTCTCCATTTTTCATTTTCTTTTCATAATATTCGAATAGTTCCTTGAATCTGTTGTAGTGAACTATTTCTCTTTGTCTTAACCAAACTAGTGGCCCTATTACGTCTGGGTCTTCAGCAAGGTCAATTAGATTTTCGTATACTGCTCTTGCCTTTTGTTCTGCAGCCATATCTTCAGATATATTTGCAAGTGGATCTCCTACAGATGAGATATATGTAATTGTGAATGGTGCACCATCGGCATTATTTGGATAAACATCTTTTCCATGTTCTGAGTAGAAGCCATCTAGGCCTGCTTCTCTTATTTCTTCAATTGATGCATCTTTAGTTAATTGATATATCATAGTTGCGAGCATCTCAATATGATTTAATTCTTCTGTTCCAATATCTGTAAGTAAGGCTTTTCCTTTTTCATCAGGCATTGTAAATCTTTGATTTAGGTAACGTAGAGCCGCAGCTAGTTCACTGTTTGCGCCGCCGTATTGTGTAAATAATAATTTTGCCATACGTAAATCTTTTTTCTTAATATTTACAGGATATTGTAATCTTTTCTCATATCTAAACATTTTTTACCTCCCAAGGCCATGCTTCTGATTCCCAAGTAAAAATACTTTTTCCTTCTAGACTATTACTGCATACTTTTAAAGGACCATATTCTCTTTCATATTCTTCTCTTAATTCGTTTTGTCTATTTCTATAATCATTAAAAAGTGATAACATACTTTGATCTTCTGGATGAATATCTAGGTATAGATTTAATTCATGAGTTGCGAATGCAATTGCGGATAATTCAATTAATTTCTTTTCTCTTTCATTTTTGGGATTTAGTTGTGCAGGTTGATAATTTTTATATTGATTATAAAGATTTCTAAATAAATTTCCTTTTATATAAGCTTCATTTGGACTAAACAAACTATTAGCATAGGAACTAGTAATTGGTTCATTATTCCTATACCATTCATAATTTAAATAACTATTCATAAATTCTCCCTTCTTACTAATCTATTCTTTTATTTTTGTTATTATCATTATGAAAGCCTAATATTTTTTTAAATAATACTTGTCAAATATAATATTTATTGATAAAATATACTTGTATTTTGAAATGGCGCCATTGGTGAAGTGGTTAACACGCTAGTTTGTGGCACTAGTATGCAAGAGTTCGATTCTCTTATGACGCCCCATTAGGAATAGAAGGGACTTGATAAAAGTTCCTTTTTATGTTATTATGTATCTAGCAAGTAATCTTGCATAAAATAAAAATGGGAACATTCAGTTTTCAAGAGTTGAATGTCTACCAAAATAAATATTTTGTTTCGACATTTAATTCATCGTAAAATTAAGTGTCATTTTTTTATTACTACTATCATTATGATAAGAAGGAATAAAATGATAGCAATGAGTTTCAAAACTTTTACTATGAAAGTCTTGGTTTTCATTTTTATCAAACCTCCTCTCTACATTTGATTAGAGGTAGACACTCAACAGCTAAATGTTCCTAAATGCAATATAACATTATTCCAAGTTCGATTCAATTAAATATACTAGTGTTTATAGTTATTTATTGTTACAAAAAAATTAGGGTTTAATTTCCTAATTTTTATTTTTTTCTAAATTCTTTCATTCCACTTACTGAACCACCATCTACTAAAACATCTACTCCTGCAAGATATCCGTTTCTTTCATCTGCGACAGTTGCGAGAGCATATCCAAGCTCTTCTGGTTTACCCATTCTTTTTTCACATGATAGTGGTATTAATGATCCACCATTTTCTTTTTCTAATTCTCCCATTCCTGTTGCGATAAGTCCAGGAGATAATGAACATACTCTTATTCCTTTTTCTCCTAATTTAAATGCACTATATGCAGCATACCAAGTAACAAAGTTTTTAGATATGGCATATGCGAGTCCTGCTTTTTGATAATCTCCTTTAATCATATTTGCCATTTTTAAAGTCTTCTTTAAAAACTTTTCTTCATCTTCTTCAGCAAGATGATAATGTTTTTTTGGAAGCATTATATTAGGCATTTGATATGCTGAGTTAGATGCAACATCTACAATTACACTACCCTTATTCATCACCTTAGAAAATTCTTGATTCATGTATACTGTTCCTAATCCATTAATTCTCATAATATCTTCTGGTTTACCTCCCATTGCAGGGGATACTCCTGCAGAATTAATGACATTTATTATTTCTCCTAATTCTTTTGAAAACTTTACTAGTTCTTTTACTGAATCTCTATTTGATGTATCACAAGCTTTAATATATGTTTTGAATCCTAACTTTTCTAATTTTTTTTTTGCATTTTCTAGTTTTGATTCAGTTCTCCCACTTATTACTATTATCTTTTCTTTATCCATAAATTTAGCGGCTTCTAGTCCCATTCCAGAGCCTCCACCTGTTATTACTACTACTTTTTTCATTATATATCCTCTCTACTTTCTTTATAAAATAAGTATACATGAGCAAATAAAAAAAATATAGAGTTTATAATTCATTTTACAAATTATTACTATATTTTTTAAAGATATAACTTAAAATTATTTGTTGGTTTACTTCCATAGCTAGGATTTGAATATAATAATGCTTCAATATAAATAATATCTGTGAGTAATATTGATTTTATTGTTTGTTTATTTTTTTCATCTTCATCTCCTACTAATATATGTCTTGACTCATCAATATTATCATATGTCCATATATTTATAAAATCATGAACGTGTCCATCGTAATAATTGCTTAATACTCTAAAGACATCTGAATATCCTATTACCATTGAATTATCTTTTAATCTTATTCTTATCTTTAGGCCATTTATTTTTGCGAGAGTATCATTATTTAGTATATCTTCATGATCAATATTACCTTCTTTGTTGTAAAAATATATTTTATTATTCATAATATTATCCTTTCTAATATTTGTTTAGAAAACTTTCATATTCTCCGTCTTTTTTTGTTCCTAGTATGCAATTTAGATTTACATTATCTAATGCTTTATATATATTATAATCTATATTTGGATTATTTTTTCGTAATTCTTTAATTAAATTTTTCATTTCTTTTCTTTTGCTTGAGTTATCGTCTTCATTTGACGTTTTTTCAGTAAAACGGCATGCACAATTTATAAATGTTAATTCATTATATTTTGCCCAAGCGATTATATCTTCTTCTTTTACAAAATGAAGTGGTCTGATTAACTCTAGTCCTTCAAAATTATCACTATGAAGTTTAGGCATCATTGTTTTTATTTCTGATGCATAAAACATAGAAAGAAGTGTTGTTTCTATTACATCATCGAAGTGATGCCCTAAAGCTATTTTATTACAGCCTAATTCTTTTGCTTTATTATAAAGGCAGCCTCTTCTCATTCTTGCGCATAAATAGCATGGACTTTTTTCAACATCAGATACTATATTAAATATGTCACTTTCAAACATTTCTAAATCTATATTTAATAGATGTGCATTTTCTAATATTAATTTTTTATTTTTTTCATTGTATCCCGGGTTCATGCATACATATTTGGCAGTAAATGGAACTTTACCATGACGTGATAATTCTTCTATGCATTTTGCGAGTAAAAATGAGTCTTTACCACCCGAAATACATACCATTATTTTGTCATTTTCTTCTATTAGTTTATATTCGATTACTGCTTTTACTACTTTTGACCAGATATCTTTTCTAAATTTTTTTATTATACTTCTTTCTACTTCTTTATATTTTTCCATATTATTCATTCCTTCGATAATATTATAACAAAAAAATACTTTCATGTCTTTTTTATAATTTAAAAGAGACTTTTTTAAGTCTCAATTTTTATTTATCATCATCTAAGCTTTCAATTATATAATGATATTCATCTAATTTTTCTTCTAGACTATCTATTTTTTGATATGACTCTTCTAATTCATTTTCAAGATTTTCTATTCTTTCTTCATATTCTTCAATGGTTTCTTCTTGTTGTCTTTCGAAGTCATAATGATTATTATAGTTATTTTTTATTTTTTCAATATTTTCTTTTGATGTATAAATTCTAACTGTATCATATAGAGGAGAATAATATGCTACAAATTTCTTATTATTTATATCATTTATTACTCTTCTTAATGTTTGAAATGGATTTTTTTCTTCTGCATATATATGAAGATTACCATATCCCGTTATGTAATATTTTAATTCAAATCCTTCATATGTGTCATATTCTATTCTTAGGTTGTTTCTATTTTCTTCATAAAACTCTACTCTATTCATATCCATGTAATTATCTACATATAGATTATCATCCATTTCTAGTTCTAAGGTTTGTGTTATTCTTTTTTCTTGATATTTTTCTATATCAAAATTCACTGCACCTATAGCTATTAATCCACAACTTATACCTACTATTATTGTCGATATAATAGAAGACCATATAATTACTTTCTTATTATTTTTTCTATTAAAAATAAAGTTAAATAATAATAGTACAATTATTGTATTTAATATACCTAATGATATTAGACCTAGAAATATTCCTATAAAGAATAAACCAGTTCTTACAATTAAAAATGATGCAACTGCACATGCAACAATAAATAATAAACTTATACATAATCCTAATTCTAGCCATATTGCGCAGAACTTTACTCCTGCAAGTGTTAATTTCATTAATCCATTTAGAAAATTATATTCACTATGATTGGGGTCTCTAATTATAATCTTTTGTTTATTATTTTTAAATGCTATTTTATTTTGCTCATTTATTGTGAGTGGTTCATTATCACTTTCTTTTTGTTCTACTTTATCATTATTTTTTTCTTTCTTATGTTCTATATCTTCTTTTATATTTTTAAAATATTCTAAATATCTTATATTAAATATATGAACTAATATAATAAATCCACAAACAATGGCAAATATAAAGTAGATGCAGAAAACTACAGAACTAATTATATAGTACGCTTTTGTGGTATGTAGGATAACTCCAAGTGAATTATATAGAATTGTATCTAGTATTGCATAAATAATTACAAATACTATCACTAGTATTATAACTGTTATGCTTTGTTCAAATAAACATTTGCATTTACTTTTGAAATTCATATTTTCAAAGAGTCTTACTGTATCTGTTATAAATGCGAAGAAATCTTCTATATATTTATTTAATTTATTTTTGGTTACTTCTTCTCCTTTTACTTCCTTTATATCTTTATGTAATAAATCATCAATATTTACTCCAAAATTATCACATATTTGTATTATTTTATCCATTTCGGGATATGCAATACTTGATTCCCATTTAGATATAGCTTGACGTGATACTCCTAATTGTTCAGCTAGTTCTTCTTGTGATAAGTTATTTTCCTTTCTTATTTTTTTAATATTTTCTGAAAACTTATTATTCATGCACTTTCTCCTTTCTGCAATAATTTTAGTATTTTCTATCGGTTGCGCACTACCACTTTTTAGTTGTTTTTTGTATAAATTTGGTTGCATTTGCTTATTTATTTACTATTATATAAAAATTGCTTGACTTTATTAAAATACTTTGGTA
>N._stephensi_708_cecum__coassemble_34_pt1 | contig 15161 bp, 15 predicted proteins | sample N__stephensi_708_cecum__metabat2_low_PE_009 | metagenome-assembled genome bin N
TTATGTTTTACTTTTTCTTTATTTTATGATATAATATATGCAATTTTTGGGGGAATTAAAATGGATGTAACTAATTTAAAAGTGATTGATGTTGGTAACTTTTTTGGTACGATGAATAGTAGTAGTATTAGACTTTCTAATATCACTGAAGAAGATAAAAAAATGATTATGAGAAAGAATGGAATTAGTTCGATTAATGAGGATTATAAATTTACGCCTGATGATAAGAGGTCAATATTTTTAGCTCATAGACATGCACTTAGTGAGTATTATGGTTTTGATTATAGCAAAATGTTTATGGCAGATCAAAAACATAAAAGAGGTACTTATTTTGTACTTGATAGAGACTATGTTGATGCAAATCCTGAGGGATGGTCAGATATAGATGAAGATATTCTAATAATAAGAGATGATGTGGTTGGTGTTGTTGCGGGTCATCCTATTGCTGATTGCCCTGTTGTAATTATGGAAGATATTAGAAATGGAGTTACAGCTGTTTGTCATTGTAGTGCAGAGTTAATAGATAAAAGATTACCAATGCTAATGGCTGATACTTTACTTGATTATGCACATACAAGAGATGAAGATATATCTGTTTATGTTAGTTCTTGCGCAGGAGATAATTGGACATATGAAGGACTTCCTTCTTGGTTAAATGATATGGATATGTGGCTTGATACACAAGGTATTAAGTTTGATGATGAAGTTAAAAAAAATGGTATTGTTTCTCCTAAGATGAGAATTATTTTAAGAAATGCTATAAAGTATCAATTAATGGAAAGAGGCATTAATCCTAATCAAATTGTATTTAGTGGTGTTGATACTATAACTAATCCAAACTATTATTCAAATAGTGCTGCAAGTGTAAATGGACTTAATAAATCTGAAAAGTTTGGTCGTAATTTTACAGGTGCATTTTATAAAAAAGAAAAAGTAAAAGTTAAAGTAAAATAAAAATAATATATAAAAGTGTTGACAAATAAGAAGATTAAGCATAAAATATTACTAGTCGAGAAAAAAGGAAAGAGATTTATATCCACCTGATTGCGTGTAGTGATAGGTAAAAAGCCAGAGAACGAATATTAATTTTTTAATATGGTTTTTAGCGGGTATAAATTTTTATATCTGCTTTTCTTATATATGGAGGTGTTAATTATCGCAAAGGATAATGATAACATGTTGATTAATGATCAGATTAAGGTTCCAGAAGTATTGGTTATTGGACCTAATGGGGAGCAAGTAGGAGTTAAACCTATAAGTGATGCATTAACTTTAGCTAGTTATGCTGCACTTGATTTAGTTTTAATAAGTCCTAATGCTAATCCTCCTGTTTGTAAGGTAATGGACTATAATAAGTTCCGTTATGAAAAACAGAAGAAGGCAAAGGATGCTTTAAAGAAACAAAAGGCAAATATGTCTGAGTTAAAAGAGTATCGTTTATCACCAGTAATTGATGTTGGAGATTTTGAAACTAAACTTAGAAATGCTACTAAGTATCTTGAAAAGGGAGATAGAATTAAACTTACTGTTCGTTTCAAGGGAAGACAAATGGCACATACTGAGTTAGGTAAGGATGTACTTGATCGATTTGCTGAACGTGTTAAGGATTATGCAGATATAGAGCAAAAGCCTAAATTAGATGGTAGAACAATGACTATGTTATTGGTGCCAAAGAAAGACAAATAAAAGTAGGAGGAATTATTTATGCCAAAAATTAAAACACATAAGGGTACTGCAAAAGTTATAAGAAAACGTAAAAATGATATCGTAATTGGAAAACCAGGAAGTAGACATAATACTGGTTCTAAAAGTGCAAGCTTTAATAGAGGTTGTAGAAAGGGATCTAGCTTAAGTAAGGCTGATCAAAATAGATTAAAGAATATTATTTAATCTTGAATAGTTAGGAGGAGAAAACATGGCAAGAGTTAAGAATGGAGCAGTAACAAAAGCTCGTCATAAAAAAGTTTTAAAACAAGCTAAAGGTTACTTTGGTAGTAAACATAGATTATACAAAAGTGCTAAAGAACAATTAATGCATTCTGGACAATATGCATTTAGAGATAGAAAACAAAAGAAGAGAGATTTTAGAAAATTATGGATTACAAGAATTAATGCTGCATGTAGACAAAATGATATTTCTTATTCTAGATTTATAGAAGGACTTAATAAAGCTGGGGTTGAAATCAATCGTAAAATGTTATCAGAAATAGCAATTAATGATCCAAAAATGTTTGCTGAATTAGTTAAAACTGCTAAAGATGGTAAAGCTGGAAAAATTAAACCTGCTAGTGAAGTAGTAGGATGCGAAGTTACTGTAGGCGGTGTTAAGAAAAAAACAGAAAAGGCTGAAGTAAAAGAGGCAAAAAAAGATAGTAAAGAAGAAAAAACAGATTATTCTAAAATGAGTGTTGCTGAGCTAAAAGAAGTAGCAGAAAAAAAGAAAATCGATGTTACAGGAATGAAGAAAGCTGATATAGTTGCAGCTTTAGAAAAATAAAAAATATACATATTAGTGGATTTATTTATCTAGTGCCTTAGGGTGATAAATTTTCGAAACTAATAGAAGATTAAACGAAAAGGAGAATTTAAAAATGACTGTTGTATCAATGAATTATTTATTAGAAGCAGGTGTTCAATTTGGGCATCAAAAGAGAAGATGGAATCCTAAAATGAAGGAATATATCTTCACTACAAGAGATGATATTTATATTATAGATTTACAAAAAACTGTAAAAAAATTAGAAGAAGCTTATGAAGCATTAAAAGTAATTGCACAAAATGAAGGAAAAGTTTTATTTGTAGGAACAAAGAAACAAGCTCAAGAAGCAGCTGAAGAGTGTGCAGTTAGAACTAACATGTATTTTGTTAATGAAAGATGGTTAGGTGGAACTTTAACTAATTTTAAGACTATCCGTTCAAGAATTAGAAGAATGGAAGATATTGAAAAAATGGAAACTGATGGAACTTTTGAGGCATTACCAAAGAAAGAAGTTATCCAAATTCGTAAAGAATATGATAAGTTAAATAAGAACTTAAGAGGAATTCGTGAAATGAAGAAAATGCCTCAAGCTATGGTAATTGTTGATCCTCGTAAAGAAGAAATTGCAATTAAAGAGGCTCGCATTTTAGGTATTCCAGTATTTGGTATTGTAGATACTAATTGTGATCCAGATATGGTTGATTATGTTATTCCAGGAAATGATGATGCAGTTCGTTCTGTAAAATTATTAATTGGTGCTTTAACTAATGCTATTGCTGAAGTTAATGGTAATGAAGTAATTGACTATATTAGTGAAGATGAAAAAAATGGTAAAGTTGAAAAACAAGAAAGAGTAGAAAAACATCAAGAAGAAAAAGATGCAGTTAATGAAACTGAAGTAAAAGAAGAGAAAATTGTTGAAGTTAAAGAAACAGCTAAAGTAGAAAATGATGAAAATTTAGCAGATTTATCTTTAGCAGATTTAAAGGCTAAAGCTAAAGAAGCTGGGATTAAAGGATATTCTACTATGAAAAAAGGAGATTTAGTTGAAGCTTTATCAAAATAAAGTTTTGCTTTTGAGGAATGGCTGTAAGTCATTCCTTTAATTTTTAATTTTTTGTTTTTAAATTATGAAAAGTATATTATAATATATATTGTTAAGAGGAGGATAAATTATGTTTAGTGCAAGTGATGTAAAAGAATTAAGAGAAAAAACTGGTGCTGGAATGATGGATTGTAAGAAGGCATTAGAGGCATGTGAAGGAGATCAAGAAAAAGCCGTTGATTGGTTAAGAGAAAAAGGAATTGCTAAGGCTGCTAAGAAAGAATCTAGAATTGCTGCTGAGGGATTAAGTCAAATTAAAGCAGAGGGCAATACTGCTGTTATGGTAGAAGTTAATAGTGAAACTGATTTTGTTGCTAAGAATGAGGAATTCACTTCATTTGTTGATTATTTAGTTGATATGATTTTAGCAAATGATGTTAAAACTAATGAAGATGTTTTAAATATTAAAGATGGAAGTGAAACAGTTAATGATAAGTTAGTTGCCTTAACTGCAAAAATTGGTGAGAAAATTAGTTTTAGACGTTTTGAAAAAGTTACTAAGAATGATGATGAAGTATTTGGAACTTATAAGCATATGGGGGGAAAGATTGGTACTATCGTAGTAGTTAAAGGTGCAACTGAGGAAATTGCTAAAGATGTTGCTATGCAGGCTGCTGCAATGAACCCTGTTGCTTTAAGAAGAGATGAAGTTCCTGCTGAAATGGTTGAGAAAGAAAAACATTTTATTACTGAGGAAGTTAAACAAACTGCTGAAGGTAAACCTCAAGATGTTATTGATAAGATGGTTGTTGGAAAACTAGAAAAATTCTATAAGGAAGTTGTTTTAGTTGAACAAGCATTTATTAAAGAAAATAAGGTTTCTGTTGAAAAATATGTTAAAGACAATGGTGGAGAAATCGTTTCAATGGTTAGATTTGCTGTTGGGGAAGGTATTGAAAAGAGACAAGAAAACTTTGCTGATGAAGTTATGAGTCAAATTAGTGCAGCAGAATAGATGTAAATTAATAGAGCCTAGTGCTCTTTTTTGTTTATTTTTTTTATATTTTTTTATATACTATTGTATAGAAGTGGTGTTTGGTTAGTATTAATTATTTATAAATTGCATGCATATAATTAATTATGATATTTTTAATTAGAAATCAAAAAATATTATCGTTTTTTGTATTGTCTTTTTAATGTTTTTTGATTATAATAAGCGAGTAATAGGGAGATGATTTTGATGGCAAAGAAAACTTCTCGTAATGCGGTGAAGAAGATAAATAAGCAATTAGAAATGTTTTCTTCATCACCAAAAAATAATTCTAAAAAAAGTAGTACTTCTCAAAAAAAGACTGTAAAGAAGAGTACTACAAGTAATTCAAAGAGTAAATCTAATGTGCGTGATACTGTAATTATACCTTTAGAAAAACAAGAATCTCCTAAGAAAAATAGTACTACGAGTAGTAAAAATATTAGAGATGATGTGGTTGTTACTCCTCAAAAGAAAACTATAAGTACAGCTTCTAAAAAGAAGAGTACTGGGCGTAATATTAGAGGAGATGTAGTAGTTACTACAACAAAGACTAGAACTAGTACAAAAAAGACTTCTCCAAAGAGTAAAGGAAATGTTATTGATCCTGTTGAACTTGATCATAATGTTGAATCTATTATTAATGATTTAGGAAAAGAGGAAAAGAACGAAGAAATTGTTGTTATAGAGTCTGATAGAGCGGAAATTGCTCCTCCTAAAAAGAAATTAACTGAAAAAGAGTATGATGAGTTAAAATTAGATAAGCCTATTGATTTAGATAATTTTGATTTATTAGATGATTATAGAATAATAGATGAGTTTGAAGAAGATATTTATAAGGATAAGAAAAAAGATGAATCTTCTAATAATAATTTTAAGAAAAGGAAAAGCTATATTAATATTTCAAAGAAAAGTAGCTATAGAGAATTAGAAAGTGATTTAAGATCTTTATATGATAAAGTTAATGATGTTGTTAGTGATATAGATCATAGCGATAAGAAAAAGATTGTTAAAGATAATATTGATCTTAATGATAATAAGGATATATTAAAAAATAGTTATAAGGAAAAAATTGAAGAATATGAAATTGATAATGATACTAGACCTGAAAAGTTTAGTTTACTTGATCATATAAGTCAAAAAGTTTTAAATTTTTTCTTAATATTTCTTTTAATTATATTTACAGTAATGACTATTGCATTTATTTGGTTTTTAGTTTATGTAAGCACATTTTAGTGCTTTTTTCTTTATTTTATTTTTGGATTATAATATAATAATGTTAAGGAGAGATGAATTAATGGATAGTGATATGATTATTTTAGATATTACTGATAAAATGGATAAAACAATGGAAAGTTTGGGGAAAAAGTTTGCAACTGTAAGGGCGGGAAGAGCTAATCCTTCTAGTTTAGATGGAATAACAGTAGATTATTATGGATCTATGACTCCTCTTAAACAATTAGCAACTGTTTCTGTGCCTGAGGCTAGACAATTACTTATTAAACCTTTTGATAAGAGTTGTTTAGGTGCAATTGAAAAGGCTATTTTAGCATCTAATTTAGGCTATAATCCTGGTAATGATGGTGAAACTATTCGTATAGTGATTCCTGAACTTACTGAAGAAAGAAGAAAGGAGCTTGCTAAACAAGTAAAAGCTATTGCAGAAGAGGCTAAAGTTTCAATTAGAAATATTAGACATGATGGAATAGAGGATGTTAAAAAATGTGAGTTACCTGAGGATGAACAAAAGGGAATGGAAAAAGATATTCAAGATTTAGTTAATGATTATAATAAAAAAATTGAGGATGAATTAAAAAATAAAGAACAAGAATTACTAACTGTTTAGTAATTTTTTTTGGAGGGATAGGTATGTTATTTGATGGCAAATTAGTTAGAGAAGAATCGTTGAAGAAATTAAAAAGGAAATTTAGAGATATTAGTTGCTTGCTTGTTGTTATACAAGTTGGAGATGATTTTGCGAGTAATAAGTACATTGCACAAAAAGAGAAGCTTGCTAAAGAGTTGGGAGTAGAATTTAGACTTATTAAGTTAAATAAGACTACTACAGATGAGTTAAGTAAATTAATTGATGAGTTAAATAATGATAGTAATGTTACGGGTATTATTTTACAATTACCTATTCCTAAAGATATAGATTATGAAGTTATTCGTAACAAGATTGATCCTAACAAAGATATTGATGGAGTTAATGATGTTAATATTGTTAGACTTATTAATGGTAGTAGTGATGCATTAATCCCTTGTACTGCGTTGGGTATTATGAAAATACTTGATTTTTATAATATAGATTTAGAAGGTATGGATGTTACTATAATTGGTAGAAGTATTCATATTGGAAAGGCTTTATATAGTTTGTTATTAAATCGTGATTGTACTGTTACATTATGTCACTCAAAAACTCGTGATTTAGTAAAACATACTAAGGATAGTGATATGGTGATTACTAGTGTGGGAAAGGCTAATTTTATAACTCAAGATATGGTTAATGATGATGTTATTTTAATCGATGTTGGATTTAATTATTTAGATGGTAAGATTTGTGGTGATGTATCTTGTGATGTTTCAAAATATAAATATTTGACGCCTGTTCCAGGTGGTGTTGGACAAATGACAGTTTATTCTATTTATGAAAATCTATTAAAGGCTTATGAACTTAATAAAAAAAAATCTAAAACTATAATTTTTGGAACAACAAGTGAAAGAAAAATAGAGGATTTTAAAAATATTTGTAAAATGTATGAAATAGATTGTAATATTTTATCTTTAAATGATATTGGTTGGGATTGGGGTGAAATTGAAGAAAATGGAGAAACCATAAGTGAGAATTCTTTAATTAAAGCTCAAGCAATTCATGAGTTTTGTGTTGAAAAAGGGATTGATTATCCAATTATTACTGATGATGCTGGATTATTTTGTGAGGCATTAGATGGGGAGCCTGGTGTATATACTGCAAGATATGCTGATGATGAACTTTCTCTTAATCCTGATTTACCTAAACATCAATGTGTTTTAAAATTACTTAAAAAATTGAATGGAAATAATAATAGAAATGCAGTTTATAAGTGTTGTGTGACATGTATGGATAAGGATGGTAATTACTTTCAAGAGTTTGGAGAAAGTAGTGGAAGTATTGCTGAAGAAGTTGATTCAGAACTTATCAAACCTTATTTTTATACTGTTTTTGTACTTGACGGAGAAGACAAACCTTTCTCAAAATTGAGTGATGATGAATTAAAAAATACTTATAGATATAAAGCTTTAGAAAAGACTTTAAAAAAGATTAATTAAAAAGAGCATTAGTTTAATTCTCTTTTTTGTTTTCTAATAATATTTAAATAATAAAAATATAAATAACAATATTCATCTTCAAAATATTCATTAAGCATAAATGGTTTAGTTTTGCCATAATAATGAATTATAACTGGGGTAGGAGAGTAATAACAATATCTCATTTTTCTTTTTTCCATATATCTATTAAATATATCATCATAAACAGATAATTTTTCATCTTGTATTCCTCTTATACAATTATATTTTATATCAAGTACATTAATATCTTTAAAGTATTCATTTATAATATCCTGATCTCCTATATCCGCAATTTGATTCTTTAAGTTATTCATACATATTTCTATTAAATTATTATAATCTTTTAAATTAGGTTTTATAATCATTAATGCACTACAATAATATTTTTTTTCATCTTGGCAGTCTGATACCATCGAGAAGTTGTCTATTCCAAATAAATGGTCTAGATTAGATAGAATTAAGAAGTCTAGGTCAAGATATACAATTTTTTCATATTCTATTAGAGAGAAAATATTTAATTTATCAAAGGTATTTTTCCAGTGAGAAAATTTTATATTTTCAATGTCATAGTTTATTTTATTTAATTGTTTATATTTTATATTAAATTTTGTTAGAATATTTTTTGATTCTTCTGTGATTGTTTCATTAATAATACATAATAATGGATATTTTGAGTTTAATCTTTTTAGATTCTCATTTAGTACTAAAACTCCTTCTAAATAATTGTTAGTTGATAAGACACATACATAGGTATACATAAAATACACAACCTTTCTAATTATATATTTATTATAATTCAATTGTTTTTTCTTTACAATTTTTTATTTTTCTTAAATAGTTGAATTTAAAAAAATGTAGTGTTATAATAAGCGTATCGACTTTGATTAGGAAGTAGTAGATTAATAATTTATTTGTAGAGAGTCTATGTTTGGTGGAAATAGATAATATAGTTTTTCGAATTCGTCCTAGGAGTTCTTATTAATAGTAAGCGTAATTCTTGCGTTAAAAGAGTATGAGTGTATGGTAATTAATGACTATAAAATAAGGTGGTACCGCGAGTAATTCGTCCTTATATTATAGTTATTTTTTTTGGAGGTTTTTATGGAAAATAAGAAAATAAAAGAAGTTGGAGAATTATTAAAAAAAGATTTAGTAGAGATTAATGATTTAAAAGTACTTGATGATTTGAGAGTTAAATATTTAGGTAAGAAAGGTCTTATTACTGAGTTAAATAGTGAGATTAAAAATGTTCCAAATGAAGATAAAAAAGAATTTGGAATGATGGTTAATGAACTTAAAAATACTTTTAATGATTATTATGATGATACTAAATCTAGACTTGATCAGGAGGAGTTAAATAGAAGACTTGAGAATGAGGCAATTGATATTAGTCTTCCTTCTACAAAACCTAGTGTAGGTGCTCCTAATATTTTAGAGAAAGTTATCGAAGAGGTTGAAGATGTATTTATGTCTATGGGATATGATGTTGTGGATGGTCCTGAAATAGAAGAGGATAAATATAACTTTGAGATGCTTAATATTCCTAAGGGACATCCTGCAAGAGATGCTCAAGATACTTTCTATATAGAAGGAGAGGAGATTCTTCTTCGTAGTCAGACTTCTCCAGTTCAAGTTCGTACTATGTTAAAGGGAAAGGGAGAGGTTCCTATTCGTATGATTTGCCCTGGTAAGACTTATCGTAGAGATGATGATGATGCTTCTCATTCTCATCAATTTATGCAGATTGAAGGGTTACTTGTGGATAAGGATATTTCTTTATCTGATTTAAAAGGTACAATGGATGTTTTATTTAAGAGATTGTTTGGTGATGATATTGAAACTAGACTTCGTCCTAGTTATTATCAATTTACTGAGCCTTCAGTTGAAGTTGATATTACTTGCGTAAATTGTCATGGTAAAGGTTGTAATGTTTGTAAGCACAACGGAATGGTTACTGTAGTTGGTGCTGGCGTAGTACACCCTAATGTTTTGAGAATGAGTGGGTATGATCCTGATGTATGGAGTGGATTTGCATTTGGATTTGGTGCTGAGAGACTTGCGATGATGAAATATGATATTAATGATATTAGAACTTTCTATAATGCCGATTTAAGAGAGACTAGTACTTTTGATAGGGAGGATGAGGAATAATGATTAGTTTAAATTGGGTAGGAGATTACATTGATATAAAAGATCAAAATGTTCATGAACTTGCGAGTAAAATTACTAAGGCAGGAATTAATGTTGAGGCAGTAGTTACTCATAATATTGATAATTTAGTAATTGGTCAAATAAAAAAAGTAAGTGATCATCCTGACAGTGATCATCTACATGTATGTTCAGTTGATATTGGAAGTGAAGAATTACAAATAGTTTGTGGTGCTCCTAATGTGCGTGAAGGATTAAAGGTTATAGTTGCGAAGGTAGGCGCAGTTCTCCCAGGAGATTTTGAAATTAAAAAAAGTAAGATTCGTGGAGTAGAGTCATGTGGAATGATGTGTGCTTTATTTGAACTTGGTTTAGAAGAGAAGACAGATGAAAATTATGCAAAAGGAATTCATGAAATGGATAAAGATGCTCCTATTGGAGGAAATCCTATTTCTTATTTAGGACTTGATGATACTTTATATGATTTAGATATTCATAAACATCGTAATAATGATTGTTATTACCATATAGGATTTGCTTATGAAATTGCTTGTATTTTAAATAGGAAAGTTACTTTGCCTAGCCTTGAATTTAAAACTGTTAAAGATAATATTAAAGACTATTTTAAATTAGATGTTAAAAGCAAGAAATGTACTTATTATATGGCTAGGATGGTTCGTAATGTAAAGATAGGAGAGAGCCCAGAATTCATTAAAAGACGTCTTATTGCGGCAGGTATGAGACCTATTAATAATGTTGTGGATATTTCTAATTATGTTATGCTTGAGTTTGGTCAACCTCTTCACTTTTTTGACAAAGATAAATTAGGGGAAAGAATAGTTGTAAGAGATGCCGATGATGGAGAAGAGATTGTGACTCTTGATGGAAAGATGCGTAAGTTAGACTCTAATGACATAGTTATTACTGATGGTAAAAAAAGTGTGTGTATAGCTGGAGTTATGGGGGGAGAAAATACTGAGGTTGATGAGAATACAAAAAATATTTTAATTGAATCTGCTATATTTAATTCTGTTAGTATTCGCTATACTGCTCGTAAGTTGGAACTTCCAAGTGAAGCTAGTATCAGATATGGTAAAGGCCTTTCTTATGAGTATACAGAGATGGCTTCTCGTCGTGCCTGTCATTTACTTGAGAAGTATGCCGATGCGGAAGTATTAGATGGTTATGTCCTTGTTGATGGCGAAGATCATACTGAGAAGAAGTTAACTTTCGTTCCAGAGGATGTTGATAAAATACTTGGAATTACTATATCTGAGGATGATATGAAAAAGGAGTTAGAGAGACTTGATTTTCCTTATGAGGTTAAAAAAGGTGAATTTTTAGTTACTATTCCTCGAAGAAGACTTGATATTGATGCGAATGTTAATGATATTGCAGAAGAGATTGGTAGACTTTATGGATATAATAATTTGGTTTCATCACTTCCTTCGGTTCCTATTAGAAGAGGAGAGTATGTTGGAGATGTAAAATATCGTAAGATGGTATCTCGCAGACTTAGAACTTTAGGTTTAACTGAAGTAAAAACATATACTTTAGTTAGCCCTGATATGGCAAGTGGTTTTAGATACGAGGATAGAAGCCAAGTTGTTTTACCTAATCCGATGAGTGTTGATAAGAGTATTGTTAGAACTAGTATTTTACCTTCACTAATGAATGTTTATGAATATAATAAGTCTCATAGTGTTAAGGATGTTTCTATTTATGAAATAGCTAAGACATATGATACCAATTATGATGAAATAACTAAGATTGCAGGTTTAATGACTGGAAGTTATATTAGTAATTCTTGGAAGAAAGATTTAGAAATTGATTTTTATGTTGTTAAAGGAATAGTAGAAGATTTGATTTGTTATATGGGATATGAGGGACGTTATTCTTTTGAGAGAAGTAAATGTAGTGACCTTCATCCTGGAGTTCAAGCTAATATTATACTTGATGGTAAAAACATTGGTATTATTGGGAAAGTACATCCTAATATAACTAAGAAAGATATTTATGTATTTGAGCTTAATTTAAATGATTTATATGGAAAAACAGGTAAATTAAAATATAAGGAAGCATACAAATATCCTAGTATAAATAAAGATATGGCTTATATCCTTGATAAGAGTGTTGATGTTTCTGATATTATAAAAACTATAAAGAAAGCAAGTAATAAAACACTACAAGATGTTGGAGTATTTGATGTTTATGAGGGTGAAAATATTTCAAGTGATAAGAAGAGTGTTGCGTTTAATTTAGTATTTAATGGAATAGATAGAACATTAACTGATCAGGAGGTAATGGAAACATTTAATAAAATAATTGATAAAGTAACTTCTACTTATAATGCAGAATTAAGAGATAAATAAAAAAAGAGACTAGATATCTTCATCTAGTCCTTTTCTTACTCTTTTTCTAATTATTTCTATAAGTTCATTTTTTAGTTCTTGATCTGCATTTTCCCATATCAGTTCAAAGAATACTCCGAGTCCTGGTAGAGTTAATTCATCTTTTTCTTCGACTGATTCATCTATTGCATTTTTTAGTGTATTAAAGTTATCTCCTTTAAAGTTATTTATTATATGATGCCTAATATCTATGTTCATAATGACCTCCTAATATTATTATGAATAATATTTTTAATCTTTATTCATTAATTTATATTGACAATATTTACAAGAATTTTTTATATTTTTGTTAAAATAATCATGACTTTATGATATTTTAAAATAGAAGGAGTTGTGTGTTGTATGAAGAAGAGAGTTGCAGATACTGAGATGGAGATGGCTAGAAGTTCATCTAAAACTTTATTTGTTATTACTGTATTTTTATTGTTATCAATGATTTGTGGATTAGTTTTCTTTGTGTTATATGATAAAGGTTTAATTGCGTTTAATAGTGAGGTTAGTGAAAGTAGTAAGGTTAGTTCAAAGAAGGATAAGAATAGTGATAAAAATATTTCTAAAGATGATAATTCAATTGAAGTAAATATTGATGATATTAATGTAAATAAGTTATTTGAGATAGTTAAGATTACAGGTAATACTTGCGATGGGTATGATACTAAGAGTAGCGTCAGTGTTAATGATATGTCTGATAAATGTAAGTTTAGTCTTGCTTCTCATTTATATTTAGATGATATTCATGTAGCGGCTAATGGAGTTCAATATGTATATGAGGATAGTGTTAAAAATGCTTATGAGTTCTTATTTGGGTATAAGACATATAAGTCAGTTGAAAGTATTCCTTATATAGTAGGTTTAAATTTAAATTATAATGCACAATATAAGTATTATTTCTATGAAGGAGTTTATGATGAGGTAGGTACTCCTATTACTAAATATGAGAAGATTATTTCTGCAAAAAGAGATGAAGATATGTTGTATATTACTTCTGCAACTTTATTTTATGAGGCAATTAACTCAGTTCTATGTAAGGATGTAGAATGTGAAAACGTAGTTGAGAATATGAATAATGAACCGTCATATCCTGATTATTATAGTTTATATGTTGATCATAATAAGGATAAATTAAATCAATATACATTTAAATTTAAAATGGATGATGCTGGTTTTTATAATTATGTAGGATTTGAAAGGACTAATGAATAGTCTTTTCTTTTCTTTTATGATATAATTTTTTTGGTGATATTGGATGCAACTTACGTACAATGATAAAAATTATGAAGTAGTAATTGAAAAGAAGAAGTCTAATAAAAATACTTATGTTAGAGTAAAAAAAGATTTAAAGATTCATGTTACTTGTAGTTATTTTTGTTCTATGAAGAGTATAGAAAAATTAATTAGTGATAATTATAAGAGAATATGTGATATGATTGATTTTCAAGAAGTTAAGGCTAAAAATAATAATGGATTCTTTTATTTGGGAAAACAGTATAGGGTAATTTATTCTGATAATCCAGGTATAGAATTTAAAGGTGATAGCGTTTATATTTCAAATGATTTTGATATTGATAAATGGTATAAAGATAAAGCTAAGAAATTGTTTTTAGAAAGACTTAATTATAATTATGATAATTTTTCTAGAAAGATTCCTTATCCTAAACTTAGAATACGTAAGATGACTTCTAGATGGGGAGTTTGTAATATAAAGACTCATATTATTACGCTTAATTTAGAGTTAATGAAAAGAGATATTTGTTATCTTGATTATGTTATTGTGCATGAGATGAGTCATTTAATTTATGGAGATCATTCTAGTAGTTTTTGGAAGTTAGTAGGAGAAAATATTCCTGATTATAAAAAATATAGAGATGAGATGAAGGAGTTTTAATGGTAATTAGTAGTTTAGAAAATGATAAAGTTAAATTGCTTGTGAAGCTTTCTAAAAAGAAGTATAGAGATGAAGTTGGCTTATATCTTGTAGAAGGTGATCATATAGTTAGTGAAGCATATAAGGCAGGAGTAGTTTCTTATTTAGTAGTGTTAGATGGATTACAGGAAAATTATGATTGTGATAAAATAATTGTTTCTTATGAAGTATTAAAAAAGATTAGTAATATGGATACGCCTCCAAGCATTATGGCTGTTTGTAGAAAAGTCGAAAATAACACTATTATAGGTAGTAGAATACTTTTACTTGATGAGATACAAGACCCTGGTAATTTAGGTACTATTATTAGAAGTAGTTTAGCATTTAACATTGATACTATTATTCTTACTGAAGGTACAGTTGATTTATATAATTCTAAAGTATTAAGAGGAACTCAAGGAATGATTTTTCATATTAATATTGTGTCAATGAAGAAGAGTGAAGTAATTACTTATATGCGAGATAATAATATTCCTATATATGGTACTAGTGTTGTAGATGGAGTTGATGTATCTACTTTAAGTAAAAGTGATAAGAATAGTTTTTGCCTTGCAATGGGAAATGAGGGTAATGGTTTATCTAATGATATATTTAATGCTTGTAGTAAAAATCTATATATAAAAATAAATGATAAAGTAGAGAGTTTAAATGTAGGAGTTGCATGTAGTATTTTGTTATATGAATTGGGGAGATAATTGTGGAAAAAGTCTATATTGGAAAGATTGTAAATACGCATGGTATTAAAGGAGAAATAAGAATATTTAGTGATTTTCCATATAAAGATAAAGTGTTTT
>N._stephensi_708_cecum__coassemble_39_pt1 | contig 14104 bp, 12 predicted proteins | sample N__stephensi_708_cecum__metabat2_low_PE_009 | metagenome-assembled genome bin N
CATCATCACTTAATCCATTATATAAAGCAGCGATTGCATTTCTCTCGTCAACTATTTCTTCTCCTAGTAAATCAAGTTCATGAATTGATAAATCCTTAACTTCATCGTAATCTAAAATCCAAGTTGCTTTTCTAAAGAATTCTAGTGCTTCGTGTTGTGTAAATGTTTCATATTCATGTCTATTAAAGTCTCCTACTATAAACGCTCCATTTTCTGATACTTTATAGTAGATGATTGCTGGTATTGGAGCATCACTCATATTAAGACGTGCAATGTCCTCTTTTTGTACATATACTTTATTTTCTCTTATTATTTTCATATACTAAACCCTCTTTCTTATTTTATAAATAAAAGAAAAGTTAATTTAACTTTCCTTTTGCACCTTTCATTCCTTTTGTTCCTCCATTTGCTGCAAAACCTGATAAAATATTAGATTCAAATGAATGAGTTTTACTTACCCTTTTCTTATAATCTTTTATTCCTAATTGAATCATTTCATCTAATACTTTTGTAAAATCAATTTTCTTTGCTTCCCATAGATAGAATGCAAGACTTCCTGGAATTGAGTTAATTTCATTAATGTATACTTTTTTAGTTTTTGTATCAATTAAAAAATCTATTCTTGAGTTTCCTGAACTTCCTAATGCTTTAAATGCATCTTTTGCAATTCTCTCAATTTCTTCTTTAGTCTTTTTATCTAGGTCTGCAGGTAATTTACGATTAGTTGAAGCCATACCTTTAGATTTTTCTGATGTTTTAACTCCACCTTTTACTTTACCTTTAGAACCACCTATATACTTATCTGTATAAGTTAAGAATTTATTTGCGGATAATACTTCTTCAATTTCACTTACTTTTTGGCTTTCATAATTACCCATAACAGCAATATTTACTTCTTTTAGGTTTTGTACTACTTCTTCTACTACTACTTTAGTATCATATTGAATTGCTTCTTCAATTGCATCTTTAATAGTTTTTTCATTATCACAAACAGTTATTCCTACACTTGAACCTGTTGTTGCAGGTTTAACAATAACTGGATATTTTAAATCTTTTATTTTCTTTACTACTTTATCTGTATCTTCTCTGTAGTCAGTGTCATAGAACCATACATATTTAGTCATTGGAATATTTGCACTTGCCCAAATATCTTTCATAATGGCTTTATCTTGTCCTGCAACTCCTGCATATACATTTGGTCCTACATATGGAATACCTATTGTTTGAAGATATCCTTGTAACGCTCCATCTTCTACGTTTGTTCCATGTACTATCGGAAATGCTACATCTATTTCTTTTACTACTTTTTTAAATAATCCTTTTTTCTTTTGAAGAACATAATTTCCATCTTTACAATATAGTGTTACATTATTTGCATAAGTTTTAACTAACTCAAGATCTTGATATACATCAATATCTCTTAACATTTCTCCTGTGAACCACTCTCTATCTTTTGTAATATAGATTGGAACTACTTCATATTTTTCCTCATCTATTTTGTTCATGGCTTGAATAGCAGAAATAATACTTACTTCATGTTCTACTGATTCTCCCCCAAAAATTACACCTACTCTAATTCTCATATTATCACTCTCCTATTGTTCATTAAATGAATCTGGTAAATCATTTTCAAATAATGCATATACATCTTTTTTTGTTGATAGATTGCTTATATATGGATAAGCCTCTCTAACATCATTAAATACAATAATATTATCTTTGTCAAACCCTTTTGTTAATAATCCTTCTTTTATTGGTTTTGTTTTTCTTTCTCCAATTAGAATTACTAAGTCTGCTACATCTGCTATTTGGGTACCAAATATTTTATTGTATTCGTTTTCTTTTTCTCCAAGTTCAATCATTCCTGGAGTTACAACTATTTTCATACCTGGCATTTTTCCAAGTATCTCACAAGCATTTGCTGCTCCTATTGGATTAGAATTATAGGCATCATCTATTTGATAGAAATTGCCTATTTTTTTAAGTTCTAATCTATGTTCTATGGGTTTAACTTTCTTTACTGCTCTTTCTAGGTCTTTTATTTCTATTTCAAATTCTCTTCCGCAGGCTATAGCTGCTAAGATATTATAAACATTATGCTTACCTAATAATTTTGTTTCAAATGGATATTTTTTCTTATCCCCTTTAAATACTACATTAAATGTAGTTCCTTCATGTGAACATTTAATATTTGTTGCTCTTACATCTACATCTTTATTATCTATTCCTATCCATATAGTTTTAACATTATTTTTTAATTTGTAATTTACTTGAAGTGGATCATCTCCATTTAATACTCCAAATCCATCGCTTGGAAGTGACTCTATAAGTTCAAATTTACCTATTTGAATATTTTCTTCACTACCAAATGTTTCTAAATGAGCTGTACCTATTTTAGTTAATATTCCATATTTAGGTTTTACTAATTTACATAGTCTTGTTATTTCTCCTTTAACATAAGCACCCATTTCAGCAATAAAGATATCTGTAAATTTATCTAAGTAATTATTAATTGTCATTATTAGACCATTAAATGTATTTAAGTTTTTAGGAGTTGGAAGTGCGTTATATTTTACATTTAATATTTCTCCTAGTATATTTTTGCAACTAGTTTTTCCATAACTACCTGTAATACCTATTATTTTTAAATCTGGCATTTCTTTTATTTTGTTCATTGCTTTATTTTTAAAATGTAAATATACTAATTTTTCTATAGGCATATTTATTAACATGGCAATAAATATTACTATTCTATTTAAATATAACATTACTGCTTCTATAGAAAACAATATCCAAGTATTAAAATAATTTTCTATATTAAATGCTAGTAATACTACTGGTATTAAATACATAATTGTAGTAGTTGTAATTAGTCTTTTTATTCTTGCTGTTATTACTAGTCTCTTTTTATTTTGATTATTTTGATTTTTTCTATTCCAACTAAATCCTACAATAACTAAGAATAAAAACATTACTAGCATTAATATTTCATTAATGGTATTTAAGTCATATGTTACAAATATACCTATAAGAGTTATTCCTATTATAAATATATCTAATGAAATAAAGTCCATAAAGTTTTTTAACATCCATTTTATATATCTATTATTTTCATTATATAGATTTTCTTGTAGCATATGAAGAGTCTTATGCGACTTATGATATATAGCATAGAAAAATGCTATAAGTACTACTATATATAAAACTATTATCATGATTTACCTCCTAAAAAACTATTTAAGATATTTACTACTTGAGGTAGATTTTCTAAGTATGCATAGTGTGTTCCAGGAAGAATTATTAAAGCTGCATCTATCATTATACTCTCTAGTTTTTTAGCATCTTCTAGTGGGGCTTCTGTATCATTTTCTCCCCATATTAGTAAAGTAGGTTCTTCTATTTCTTTTGCATATTTTGATAAATCTTCATTAACTACTTCTACAAGTGTTTGTCTCATTACTGGGCTTGCTGCTTTGTAGTCTCTTGAACCAATATATTGTTTCATATATTCTCCTACTTTATCCATCCCCGGTAGTTGTTTAACTTTCTTTAAAAATTTTACTGATAGCGATAGTTTTTCATTTTCTCTTATGCAAGGGCTACCGAAAAGGACTACTTTTTCAACTGGATTTATAGAAGAATATCTAATTGCTAATCTTCCTCCAAATGAATGTCCTATTACTATAGGTTTTTTTATTTTAACTTCTTTTACAAATTCTTCTAGAAGTTCTTCATAATTTCCTATAGTCCATGGAGTACTAGGTTCTTCACTTTCTCCAAATCCTGGTAGGTCTAAAATAGTTATTCTAAATTTATCACAAAAATTGTCTCCAATAGGTTTCATCATTTCGATATTTTGACCCCAACCATGTAGAAGTAAAATGTCTTTACCTTTACCATATTGTATGTAATTTATATTTATATTCTTCACTTTTATTTTCATGGATACCACTCCATTTAAATTATAACATATCTCTTTATTTTGCTTTATAGATTTTACTTTTTATTTACACATAATTAGCATATTTAATTTTTTTGTTTGTAAATTATTGTAAATTTACTTTTTCTATACAAATATTTATTTTATACTTTTTATTAAACAATTCTTTATATTTTCATATTTTATGATACAATTTATTTAGTAAAGGGTGTGTGATTATGAAAAAATATATTCCTGTAATTGTGACTATTATTATAGTTATTCTATTAATCGGAACTTATTATTTATATAATTTTACTAATGTGTTTGGAAATAAAGTAATTCCTACTAAAATTAGTAGCTGTGTTATTAATTATATACCGGGTTTAAATGAACAAGTTCTTGATAAAGATGGTAAAGAAATTATTACTTTAGAAGAGGTTAAATTAGATGACAATTCTTTAAAAGAGATTAGTAAGAAATTAAGAGTTGTTAATAAGAAGGATGGTAAGATAAAAGATAATGCTTATATTGCTACTATTGTTATTAATAAAGATTATAAATTGTTCATTGGAGAGAACAATGGTTATGTAGAATATAATAATAAAAAGAATAATGTTTCTATTCCTAATAGTCTATATAATTATATATATGATTTAATTAAAGAAAATGATTCTAAATTATTTAAGGAACTTACTTATAAAGATATTACAATTCATGGAGATGGTTCTAAAATACTTGTTAGTAATGAGAAAAATATTAGTGCAATAAAAGATAAATTAAAATATTATAACATTACTCTAGAAGATGACTTTGTTATATATAATGGTGGTTATAAATATACTTTAAAGTTGGATGATGTTACTACTATACTTTTATATGATAATAATGTTGGTTATTTAGATATAGGTAATCAAGATAGTCTTAATGGTTACGTAGTTTTTAAAAATGGTTTATATGATATTATTAATGAAATATATAATATTTCTAGTAATGCAAATAATGAAGATGAACAAAAAGAAAGTAATGATTAGTTACTTTCTTTTATTTTGAGAATTATTTTTTTCTTTATAGTTTTCAATTGATTCAAGATATATTTCTGCTAAAGCTTCAGGTTCTGGATAATCTTTTTCATCTAGACATGCAAGAACAAATTTATCTCTTATGCTATATCTTTTTATTCCTCCACTACTGTTATATTGTCTATTTAAATTATTTGTAAATGTTTCTATGTCTAATGGAAATCCATGTTCTTTAGCATATAGATACGAAAAGCTTAACATTGTTCTAGTATTGCCATCTCTAAATGGGTGTACTCTCCAAAGTAATGCCATTTTTCTTGCAAACATACTAGCAATTTCTTCTTTTGACATATTTTGCCATGCAATTGCATTAAGTTCTATTATTTTTTCTTTTAATTCTTTTTCAATATTATCAGGTTGTGAATATGGAATACTATATCTAGGTAATACCAATTCTTCTTTAAATAGAGGCATTGTTCTATACTCTCCTGCCCAATCAAATATATCTCCAAAAATGTGAGTATGAATTCTTCTTATCAAATCTTCATCAAACACTCTTACATCTACAGAGTCTATATTAATTAATTTCAAAAATCCAATATCAGCTTCTGCCTGTTTTAATTCATCATAATCATCTATATTTAATTTATTTTTTAATACTCCGTTTGAGCCTATATATGGATCTTTCATATTATGCTACTTCCTTTTCTTTATTTCTATCATACTTTTTTATCATTACTTTTTGAATATCTTCAAGTTCCATTCTTCCCTCAATATATTCTTCTACAAGACGTTGAGCTTCTTCTGAAGGAAATGATGCATCACTTAGGGAAATAGCTAAGGCTTTTTTCACAATTTCAATTCTTTCTTCTCTAGTTGTCTCATCTATTAAATATTTCATAAGTCCTCCTAGATTCTTTTTTATTTTATTAATGTTTTTTGTAAAACATCTGAAGTTGTTGGAACTAAATCTTCACTTCGATATAAAACATCTTTATGTTCACTATAATCATAATATGTTATGGTTGCATTACCTGTGGATGAGGTATTTTCATCATAGAAAGTAAAGTCTCCACTTAATATAATTTTAGTAAAGTCATTGACATCTATGAAGTAACAAATTCCATCTTTAACAACTCTAAAAATATATCCTGTATAATCGTTTTCTTCATCATGTCCATGATATTTTGGGTCATACGATGAGATATAATACATTTGATAAATATCGTTTTTAAAACTTGATGATGAAGATAAATCACATTTATCTAATAATGGTGTGAAGTCGTCAAAGTCGTATAAACTAAATAATGTCTCGTCTCCTATATTATAGATTGCAAGTAAGGCATATCCACTATATCCGATTTCAGAATCAGTTCCCCCATTCTCTTTTTTTAAACAGTCTAGGCAACTTAAGCGTCCCAAATTTGTATAATCACGTAGACATACTTTTTTAGTATCTGCATTTATTAAATATTTTAAACCATTTATTTCTATTTCATAGAACTCTGGACCAAACTCTTGATAAACTAACGTACCATTTTCATCTAAAAATGATTCTTTTAATTTAAATGGCTTATCATCACTTGTTATATGAGAGATAATTTCTTCATCTGTTAAATCTTTTTTGTCATTTTCTATTTCATTTGGGATTATTTCTGTTATAGTTTCATTGTTTTCTAATAAATCGCTATTATCATCTTTTATGTTACCTGCACAAGATGATAAATTTGTTGTTAAAATTATTGCTGCACCTAGTGCTTTTATATTTCTTATGTTAATTTTTTTCATGTGAACCTCCGAATATGAAATTATCTTAACATAATTAATAATTGTAGTCAAAACCATTTATAATTTTATTTACTTAAGAAACTATTTGTTATTATTTTTTTGTTGTGCTATTATAAATTTGTGAGGTGTAACAATGGTGTTAAAAGAAAAAATGGTTAATTTAAAAGAGAAAGTTATGAGTGTTAGTTCATTGAATAGAAATTACGAATTTGATGCTGAGCTTGAAGATCATCCTATTCCTGATTCTGATATATATAGACTTAGCTTTGCTGACTTTCACAGATTTGGTGAAGGATATGGAATGGGGCCTAATAATGTAAGTCTATTATATTGGAGTGGAGATACTTTTACTCTTCCTAATAATATGGCAAAAGAAGATGCATTTAAAGTATTATCTTATTTAACAGATTACATTGAAAAGGAAGATGATATTAATATTGGTTCATTGAAATCTGTTAGAACTTTGGATGCCGTATTGGGATTAGAAAGATTTGGTTTTAGAAAAGTTAGATGTGGCGATAATGCTTTAGTTGTAGATTTATTCACAGTTGCTGGAAGAAGCTTATTATTTAAAAGAAGTGAATATTATGATAGATATTTTAATTGGTATACAGAGGGTGTTTCAAAAGAAGAAGTTCAAGAAATATATGGAAAAATTGGTATGAAATTTGAAGATATAGTTTGGACTGATAGGGAAAAAGAAAAAGTTAAAGTTAAGAACTAATAATTTTGGAGGGTTTATGGTTAAGAATGTCATTTCTGTAATAGATGGGGAAGCTGGAAGTTGTGGTAAAGCAAAAGTTGTTGGAGAAATAGCAACAGATAAAAGCATTAATTTAGGTGCTGCTGTTACAAATTGTATGCCTAATGCTGGTCATACTTTTGTAGATGAAAATGGAAAAGCTATTGTATTTAGAAATATTCCGGTTTCATCAGTAAATCCAAATACTGAACTTTTTATTGGACCTGGTTCTGCAATTGACATGGATGTATTTAAGGAAGAATATGAAGCTGCTAAGAAGTATCTTGGGGACAGAAAAATATATGTTCATGAACTTGTTCCATTAGTTGAAGAAAGACATAAAACCTTAGAAAGAAATAAGATAAAAAGTGGTTCTACATTTAAGGGATGTGGAGCTGTTACTCAAGAAAAAGTTATTCGTGATAAACAATTGAGATTTTTTAAAAATTTTAAAAATGCCATTGTTTGTTCTAATGATGAATGGTTAGAAAGACTTTACAAACATTTAGATAAAGATAATGAATATACTATTCTTGAAGGTGCACAAGGCTGTGACTTAGATCTCAATCACAGTGGAAATTATCCTTATGTGACAAGCAGAAATGTTTCAACTTCTCAGTTACTTGCTGATAGTGGTATCTCCCCTCTTAGACTTTTACAAACAATTATGGTTGTAAGACCTTTTCCAATTAGAATAAGCAACATTACTAAAAGTGGTGATATTATCTATACTGGTGGATATGGAACTGGCGATGAACTTACATGGACTCAAATAAATCTGGCATCAATGTATGGACATTATCCTTGTAGAGGTGATGTTGATTGTTTCTATAATGATTATAGTACACGTTTATTAAAAAAACTAATTAGTCATTGTGATGAAGTTTATTTAAAACAATTATTTGGAGATAGTTATAGATCAAAGGAATTAGAAGATATTACTTTAATTGAGGCATTGGAACTTGAAAGATTAATGCATAAATCTAGGGGTGAAGATTCTTATGAAAGTTCAATATTAGAACTACCTTTATATGATAGTGATTTAGCTCCTAATATTATAATTGATCAGTCAGAACAAACTACTGTTACAAAGATGGAAAGAAGAGTCTTTGATTTAGATATTAAGAAGTTGAAGAATAATTGTATGATTAACACTCCTTCTAGTCTTTACTTAAATTTTTTTCAACATTTAGGTTTAGATTATGAAGGAAAAAGTGGTTATTACAATGAATATTATTTTAACAGATATCTAAGAGAATATTTTGACTTTTTAGAAAATGAAACAGGTACAAGTATTTCTGCTTTAGGTACAGGTCCAAAAAATGGAGACAGAATTCTAAAAAAACAATTAGTTAAAGAAATAAAAAGAGGAAATTAGTTTTCCTCTTTTGGTTTAATTGTAATTATATTCATTTCTCTTTCTGCAACTAATACTTTGGCAAGTGATACATCATCTGTAATTATATTATCTACTCCTAGATTTATCATTTCATTAATTTTTTCTTCCGTATTTATTGTCCAAGCAAAAACTTCTTTCTTTTCATCATGTATTCTATCAACTAAGGCTTGATCAATATACTCAGCATCAATTGAATAAACATCTGCACATTCTAAATCTCTTATTTCATAAACTGTGGCAGCAAGTATAGCTACCGTTTTTATTTTTTTATCTATCTTCTTTACTTTTTCTAAAGATTCTAGGGAACCTGATGCGATAATACAATTATCTTCAAATTCATATTCTTTTATAACATCAAGCACGTGTTTTTCAAATTCATTTTCACTTCCATATACTTTTAACTCAATACATAAATTAATACTATTCTCTTTGGCAAATTCTATTGCTTCTTCAAGAGTTGGAATAGTCTCCCCAATAAATCTTTCTCCATATAACCATCCCGCATCTAGTTCTTTTATTTCTTCTAATGTTAAATCACTTACATTTTCATATACTCCTGTTGTCCTACCTAAGTTTAAATCATGAGATATTACTAAATATCCATCGCTTGTTTGTTGAACATCTAATTCTATCCAATCTGCTTTTTGATCAACTGCGCCTTTAAATGCTGATATTGTATTCTCAGGATATAATACACTTGCGCCTCTATGAGCAGTTACTTCTATTTTCTTTTCGCTTTTAGGTGTTACATTAGTTTTCTTTTCTATTACTAAGGTATTTTGATCGAAGAAACTTAAGACACCTACTATTATTAATAGTATTCCTATTGTACATCTTACTAGTTTTTTAATGAAGAATGTTGAATAAGAATCATCATATTTCATTTTAACAATTCTTTCTTTTTTTTCTTTTTTATGACTATAAAACATATAGCTTATACTTGCTAGGCTAAGTCCATTTGATATAGTTGCTGCTATTATAAAAAAAATAATAGTAAATACAATTATAATTAAACTTATATATCTTGAAATTAGCATAATATTTGCTAAGGCTTCATATATGGCTGGTAATATAAATACTCCAATTGTGATAAATCCTACTATTGTTGCGGCAAATACTATTTGTGTAAGTATTATTTTTACATGGTCTTTAAATGCTTTTTCTTTTATTAATTTATCACTTTTTTCAATGGCTTTTTTTATGTCTAAATCTTCAATAATCATATAATGAATAGCAAATAACTTATCTGATAATAATGCAACTAATAATAGATATGCAAATAAAACTATAAATATTATTTCAGGATTTAGAGTTATAAAGTTAATAATGGAATCTGGTACTTTTATTAAGGCAAATGAATTAGATATTATACTAATATTTAATATTGGAGTAATTAATAATAAATAGCCTACTATTGGTATATTTTTTTTCTTTAATAAATTTTTAAATTTTAATATTGAAATTTTAATTGATTCTTTTAATGTTAATTTTTTATTATGATATGATAAATCAAGTATTACAATTATTGTACTTATTTCAAATAATGATGTCACTATAAAGAATAGCAAAACTATTATTAAGAACATTAGAATTAAAGGATTAGTTATAATTTGAATTAGATTGTTTATATTTATTACACTAAATCCTGCTAAATTTAATAATATGTTAAAAATAGACATTACTATTGGTGTAAATACTATACTTAATATTAATTTATATAATATTTCAAACTTAATAAATATCTTTAGATTTAAGCTAATCATATTAAATAAGTTATTAATATAGTTATCTTTCATATTTCTACTCCTTATAATTTCAGATATCTTTATTATAACATATCTTCACTATTATGACATTTATTTTTGGTATAAATATTTATTGATTTAATTGATGTTTTTTGATATAGTAAAGCTCAGTCAAAGGGGAATTAGAAATGAAAAAGAAAAATATTAATAAATTAGCTTTAGGTTTAGCTGCAACTTCTATTATATCAATTACATCTGGATGTAGTAAAAAGGATGTTTTGATACCTAGAACTGCTACTATTGTTAGTGATGATGCCGATAATGTATATCATGATTATAGTCATTATACAGGAAGGACTTATGTATATAATGGTCAAGAATACATAGAAGCACATGATCCTAGTGGTGAATATATTACAAATGAATACACTGGAGTATCTTATGATAAAGGAATAAACACAAATAAATTATTTTTTATAAGAATTGATGGTAAAACATATTTAGCTACAAGAGTGATAGATATAGATGAAGATAATATTGTGTCTAAATATTATGCTATTGATACAGGAGAATTCTTAGGGCAAACCTTAGATATAAATTGGTATGCTCGTGCTACTAAAGATATTGATACAATACTTCCTCCTGGTGATTTAGATAAAACCGAGGAATACTCAGTTTATGTTGAAAATACTTTAAATGATATTAATTACTTTAATGGTGAATATGGTTTAGGAAAAAATCTATGTAGAGAAAGCATTATTAGTGCAACGGCTTTATTTGATGATGAGAAATTATCTAATGAAACAATAAATAATCTTTTAAAAGATAATTTATATACTTCTACTCTATTAGAATCATATAATTATCCAAATATGATGCCTTATACTAGAGAAGATTATACTTTTATCCCTCTTAGATATTCTGATGTTTTTGGAATTACTACTCAAGGCTACACAGTTGGTTTTAATGGTAAAACTTCAACTTATCTTAATGAAATGATAGAGTTTGAGATAGAAGATGGTGATACTACTAGAAAAATTATTGGTTATAGAGGAAGTACTAATAAAGATGATGTTGGTTTTAATTATATTTATGACATTGAGTCATCTAAATATATAGATATTACTCAATATAAAGTATTAAGTGTAAAAACTGTTTTAACTTATAAATCTGTAGATAATATTAGAAGTGAATTTGATATGTATTATCCTATAGGTAGTTTAAGAGTTGTTTCAACTAAAAATCTTGAAGGTGAAGATATATTTGATAAGTATTATGTTGTGATTAGAGATGAGTATACAATGGGAGATACTTATAAATATAAGGTATTAGGAGAAAATGATAATATTGCTCTTGTGGGAAGTTATGATGGCTCTACTATGTGTATAAGTAAAAATGGTTCTATAAAACTTACTACATTAGGTGAATATAATGGTATAATGATTTCTTTAAAGAAGTGTTTAGAAGATAATGGTTTAAATGATTATATAAAAGATGTATATACTGATGAAGAGATATCTATGTTGCTTTCTAAATTAAGAGAGGTTGAACTAGATTTAGGTACTCCTATAAATGAAGTAAGAGATGCATATAAAAAAATAAATATGGAAGATATAATAGTTATTGATACTAATATAGAAAGTGGTAATGATGTATTAGTTGATAGTGAAAAAAGATTTTATGTTTTAATTCCATATTATGCATCTAATACAAATGGGGATATAAATACAAAGTATTATCAGATATGTGATAATTCTGGATTTGCTTCTATTAATTTAGAAAAAAAATATGTTTTAATTGATAATATTTATAAAACATTCTATGCTGTATTAAAGAATGATGGAGAAATTAATTGTATTAAAACTCTTGATAATGTATTAGATGAATTAGGATTAGATTCTTCTATTCGTGATCGATATGCACTTATTGATTTACAGGTTCTAGCAGATAGAATAAATCAAGAAGAAAAAATATTAATTAAATAAGAAAAGACTATAATAGACATACTATTATAGCTTTTATTTTATTAAGGCTTCTAAATCTTTTTCGGCATTTTTTAAACCAATTATGTTGTTATTATCATCAATACCAATATAAATTGTTCCATTGTTAGTATTAGCAAATGCTACTATTTCTTTTTTTATATCTTTTGTAAGTTCAACTTTTAACTCCGTTTTTTGATCTTCTTTATACATTTTATCACCCAATAATATTATCAATGCATTCAACCACTTTTCGACCACTTTTCGACCATGACAATTTTTTATAAAAAAAATCGAACCCTAAAGTTCGACTTAATTTCTAATGGAGCGAACGAGGGGAATTGAACCCCCATCACAGCCTTGGCAAGGCCGTATTCTAACCATTGAACCACGTTCGCAAAAAAAATGGAGGGGCCTACCGGATTTGAACCGGTGATCAGGGTGTTGCAGACCCACGCCTTACCACTTGGCTAAAGCCCCATCTCATGTTTATTATTATAGCAAACATATAAGTAAAATACAATAAATTTTCAAAAAAAATGGAAGTATCTACTTCCATAATTTTATTATATTCTTATAGTTATAATTCAATTCATTATATTCTAGTATTTTATTTAATCCTTTTTTATTATTATACAAATATACTTCATTGTCTCTTAATAATAAAATGTCTTCTTTATATACTCCCCATTCTTTTATATTATCTAGTTCAAATAATAATACTGAATTATTATTTATCTTTTCTTGGAAAATACCATCAGTTTTATAATACAACTTATTATTCTTTTCTATTACTTCACTGTTATTTTCATCATTCTCATCTATATATTTATCATTAAAATATACTTCTTGCATAAAGAAATCACTTTTATTTAATATTTCTTTTTCATCATTATGATATTTTATATATCCTAATTCTTCATTACCTATTTCTTCTATTTTTTCTTTCTTTATATCAATTTTATATTGTACTTTTTTCTTTTTATCTGTTACATATATTTTATCATCATATACTCCATTAATATATGAATCTTTTGATATCTTATCTTCTAATTTAAATATTTTATATTTATCTTTTTTTAAATCATAATAATGAATATTCTCTATCCCATTTACTGATGTATTTTCAAATAAAACATAATATCTTGATGTGATAGTGTTCATTATATTATCATATAAATCATAATCTAGGAATTGTTGGTATTTCACCTCTTCATTATTAATTATATATATACCCTTATAATTCCATAGAATAAATGCTTCTTTATTTTCTATATTTTGTTTATAGTATGTTATATTTTCATAATTAGTTTTCTTAGTACTAGTTTCAATATTATCTATTTCATATTTTTTTATTTTTTTTAATATTTTTTTAAAGTTGTCATTGTCTTTTATATAATTTTTAGATACTTGTACATTGTTCAAATTACAATATATTTCCTTATCTATATTTTTTTTATAGATTGGAATTATGCATGTAATATTTCCTTCTGTATAAGTTTTTATA
>N._stephensi_708_cecum__coassemble_45_pt1 | contig 13665 bp, 14 predicted proteins | sample N__stephensi_708_cecum__metabat2_low_PE_009 | metagenome-assembled genome bin N
AGTACTGTGAAAGGCTGTTGAAGGTCGGTTGCAAAACCTGGATAGACTGCTGTTTTTATATTTACGGCTTTATATGAGTCTTGTTTTTGAACTATTACATAGTCTGCCCCTACTTCTACCATTGCTCCTGCTTCTTCTAATTTTGATATTAAAGCATCAATGTGTTCTGGGATTATATTGTCTATTTTTAAAGGATTGCCACATAGTGCTCCTATTATTACATAAGTTCCTGCTTCAATTCTGTCTGGTATTACTTCATGGAAACATTTACCTAGATAGTCTACTCCTCTTATTTTAATTGTAGATGTTCCGGCTCCAGATATTTTTGCACCCATGTTATTTAAGAATGTTGCAACATTAACTATTTCAGGCTCTTTTGCGGCGTTATCTATTACTGTAGTTCCTTTTGCTTTCACTGCAGCAAGCATTATATTTATTGTTGCTCCAACGGATGCAATATCTAAGTAAATATTTGCTCCATGTAATTCTTCTGCTTCTACAATGTATTTATTATCTTCATTTGTGACTTTTGCACCTAATGCTTCAAATCCTTTTAAGTGAAGATCAATTGGTCTTGCTCCTATAGAACATCCTCCTGGAAAGTATAGTACTGCTTTTTTATATTTTCCAAGTAATGCTCCCATAAAATAATATGATGCCCTTAGCTTTTTTGAGTATTCTTCATCAATTTCTATATTTTTCATATTCTTAGGATTAATTACTATACTCTCACTTGCTCTTTTAACATCTACATTTAATGATTTTAAAATATCACATAATGCATCAGTATCAGTTATTTCAGGTATATTGCATATAGTTGCTTCTTCATCAGTTAAGATGGCTGCTGGTATTAACGCAACAGTTGCGTTTTTTGCTCCACTTATTCTGATGGTACCAGAAAGTTCTCTTCCACCTTCTATTTCCATTATCTTCATTTATATTCCTCCAAACAAATTTTTAGTAAGTTTTTCTTTTTTCTCTACTTAATCATAAGTAATATAATTTTCTTTGTCAATTAAATGGGGAATTAATTAGGAAATTTGTCGTAAACTTTATTATTTTCTATATATTTTATGTTATTTGTACCTATTTAGTACCTCTTTTATAAATGATTTATATTCAATATTGCTCTCTTCATCTATCATACAAATAGGTGGGAATAGTATACACCAGAAGTTATCTCCTTTCCCTTCTCCTAGAGTAATTACTAGCGACTCATATTCTCCTTCTTCATAAGTAATTCCATGTTCTTCTTTTCTTGGGAAATAGTTTTGCCCATAGTTAATAGTAAATGAAATATCTTTATTTTCTTCTATAAGTGTTTCTTTTACTTTTTCTTCAAATGTCGGTATATTTTTTATAATATATCTTCTTGCTTCACTTATATTATTAGATTTTATAAGTAATTCATTTGAAATATTTCGTACAATTTGTTTTTTTAGATTTTGATCTATTTCTTCATTACTATTTGCGATAATTCTAAATCTAATTGCTTCTTTTGGAATACTTGCTTCGTGTTTATTTAGAGATAATATTCCTATTAGTATTGCGGTAAATATAATAAATTTTTTCATAAAAAAATCCTCGCTTTCAATATACTTGTGAGGATTTATTCTATTTTTTATACAAGATTTATTAAAATAAATAACATTCTATCTCTTTCTTGTAGATCTTGCTTTACTTCGACTTTTACTTCTCCTAGGTATTCTTTCACTAATTCTTTTATGTCATCTGCTTGAGTAGAACCTATTTCAAAAGCTATTAGACATTTATCTTTTATATGATTTTTTATATCTTTTAGTATTTTTCTATAACAGTCTAGTCCATCTTCGCCTGCATATAGTGCAAGATGTGGCTCATTATCTTTTACTATTTTTTCTATTTTTTCATCTGTTTTGATATAGGGCGGATTACTTATAATTACATCATATTTTCTTGGTATTCCTTCTAGAAAATCATTTTCTATAATATTTGCTTTAGAATTTAATTTTGCACAGTTCTTGTGAGTTATTTCTATTGCTTTTTTACTTATATCAATTAAATCCACAGAAAATGTGGAAACTTTTTGTTCCAGAGTTAGGCCTATTACTCCACTTCCACAACCTAAATCTGCAATATCCACAGGATATGTGAAAAATCTATTAATATAGTTAATTGTATTTTCTACTAATTCTTCTGTTTCAAATCTTGGAATTAAAACATTTTCATCTATCTCAAAATAATTTCCATAGAAGTTTACTTTGCCAAGTACATATTGAAGAGGTTTACCTTTTTTTATGGCTTCTACTTCTTCTTTATAAAGGTTTACTTTTTCTTCATCTACTTCTAAATCTAGAAAGTTTAATAATTCTAATGGATTTTTATCTAATAATTCTGCAAGCAGAATTTTTGCATGTTCTGAGTGACAATGTTTTTTTCCATATACTAATAGTTCTTCTACTCTCATTTTTTCTCCTTTTTTATTCTTCTCCCTGTAGTTTTCTTTTTTGGTCTTCTTGTATTATTGCATTGATTACATCATCTAGAGCCCCATCCATAATTCTATCTAAATTATTAGTGGTGAAACCAATTCTATGGTCTGTTACTCTATTTTGTGGATAGTTATATGTTCTTATTTTCTCTGCTCTATCTCCTGTACCAATCTTACTTCTTCTTTCATTTCCTTCTTTTTCTGCTTTTTCTTGTTCTTGCATTTCATAAAGGCGAGACTTTAATACTTTCATTGCTTGTTCTCGATTTTGAATTTGACTTCTTTCATTTTGACAAGTTACTACTAATCCTGTAGGTAAGTGTGTAATTCTTACTGCTGAGTCTGTTGTGTTTACTCCTTGTCCTCCATTACCACTTGATCTATAGATATCTACTCTTAAGTCATTTGGATTTATTTCTATTTCTACATTTTCATCTGCTTCTGGCATAACAAGAACTGTTGCGGTAGATGTTTGAAGTCTTCCATTTGATTCTGTGACAGGTACTCTTTGTACTCTGTGGGATCCACTTTCATATTTTAGAAGAGAATATGCTCCTTTTCCTTTAACTATAAATTCTATTTGACTAAATCCTCCTGCAGTACCATCTACTGAGTTATATACTTGATATGAGAATCCTTGTTTTTCTGCATATCTTGTATACATTCTAAACAAGTCTCCTGCGAAAATATTTGCTTCATCTCCTCCTGCTGCTCCTCTAATTTCCATAATAACGTTTTTAGAATCATTAGGATCTTTTGGAATAAGTAAGATTTCTAATTCTCCATCTAGTTTTTCTTTTTCTTCTTCTAATTCTTTTAATTCTTCTTTAGCCATTTCTCCAAGTTCTGGATCTTTAGACATATCTTTCGCATCTTCTATGTCTTGTAGCACTTTTTTATATTTTTTATAACAAGTAACTATGTCTTCTAATTCAGACATTTCTTTTGAGTATTCTCTTGTTTTATTAATATCACTTAATACTTCTGGTTTAGTAAGTTCTTGCTCTAAATCATTATATTTTTTTAATGTAGCTTCCAATCTTTCTATCATATTATCACCTAATCTTTCGTAAGTCAGCCTTATTATAACACACTATTTATGAAAAAAACTAGATTATACTTCTAGTTCTAATTCATCTTCGTCAATAACTACTAAGTCTTTTAATTCTTCGTTAGTATCATCATCATAATCTGGATCATCAGTATCATCAAAGTTATCTTCTTCACTTTCATTTTCATCTACTAAATCATCATCTTGTTCTTCTTCCTCTTCTTCTTCCTCTTCATCGTCTTCTGGAATAACTTTAATTATTTTATCTGATGTATGATTAATTCTTAGATCCCATTTACCATTATCTAATAATATAAATCTTTTATCTGTTGCTAAAGCAGTATAAAAATCTGCTATTTTAGATTCAAAAGTTGATTCTGGTAACTCTAATAATTTAATAATTTTTTTAAATAAATCAGCTGTATTTAGTGTCCTTTTACTATTTTCTAGAATTAATTCTGCTATATCTTTATTAGATAATAGTTCTAATTCTTCTTTCTTCATTCTAAGACTCATATATAGCCCTCCTATATCAAAACATTATATGTTAGTTACAAATTTTTGTTCATGTATATAAAATACAAGTAAATTTATATCATATTAATATTATAATAGCAACATTTTTTTATATTTTCTTTTACATTTTCTTAGGTACTCTTATTCCTAAAATATCTAAAAGTAGCATATTTACTTGGTAAACAGTATCTGTTAATACTAACCATGATTCTTGTAAATCTTTATCTTCTTCAGTTAAAACTTTATGTTCTGCATAAAATTTATTATATAGAGATGTTAATGTGTATAAATATTCTGCTATATCATTCATAGACTTATTTTCTAGTGTTTTGTCTAAAATATTAGGTAATTCTAATAGAGTTAAGACAATGTTCTTTTCTGTTTCTCCATTTAAAACTTTTACTTCTTTTGCATTTATTTCTTTTGCCTTATTTAAGAGTGATTTCATTCTAATTGTTGAATATAAAAGATATGGTCCTGTTTTTCCTTCTAAGTCCGCAAATTTTTCTACTTCAAATACATAGTCTGTTGCTCTAAAAGGTAAGAAATCCGCATATTTTAATGCTGCTATAGCAACATCTGTTGCGATAGAATCTTTTTCTTCGCTTGATGAAGTTTCAACATTAATTCTTTTTATTGTTTCATCTTTAACTAACTGGATAAGACTTTTTAGAGTCATTACCCCGCCATCTCTTGTTTTAAATGGTTTTCCATCGGTTCCATTCATTGTACCAAATCCAATATGTTCTAGTTTTGTATTTTCTGGTACAATACTTGCTTTTCTTGTTGCACGAAATACTTGTTCAAAATGAAGTCCTTGCCTTCCATCTACCACATACCATATTTCATCTGGTTTATATTCTTTTTGTCTTTGTAATATTGTAGCAATATCTGTTGTTTCATAAGATACTGAATCATTTGATTTTATAAATAATAAAGGTGGCATAGGCGCTTTATCTTCATCTGTTGCAACTTCTACTATTTTTGCTCCTTCACTTTCTGTAAGTAGGTTCTTATCTTCATATATTTTTATTAATTCATCAATATATTCTACTGCATCACTTTCTCCTAACCATAAGTCAAATTCAACGTTTAAAATATCATATACTGCCTTTATATCTTTTTTTGATATTTCTACTACTTTTTTCCATATATCGTAGTATCCTCTTTCATGTTTTTGAATTCTTGCAGTTATTTCTCTTCCTTCTTCAAGATATGCTTCATCTTCTTTTGCTTTTGTAGATGCGAGTGGATAGATTTTTTCTAGTTCTTCATTTGTTATTGGGAGAGTTAATTCTTCGTAATTGCCTGTATAACTTTCATCAAAATATGGAAGTTCTGGATACATTTTCTTTATTTCTAGAACAACTAGTCCTAGAGGCCTGCCATAGTCTCCTAAGTGAGCATCTCCTAATACTTCATACCCTAGAGTTCTTGCTAGACGTTTTAATGCTTCTCCAAGTATTGCACTCCTTAAATGTCCTACATGAAGTGACTTTGCAACATTTGCTCCTCCAAAGTCAATTATTACTTTCTTTTTTTCTTTTTTATCTATATTACTAAAAATATCTTCATGAATTTTATTAACTATTTCTTTTGAATATTCTTCACTTAAACTTATATTAATAAAACCTGGTCCTGCAATATTAATATTTGTAAATCTTTTATCTTCTTCTAATACTTTTACAATGTTATCTGCTATTGTTCTTGGATTATCATGATAGGTTTTTGCTAGTTGCATGGCATCATTTAATTGATATTCCCCTAAATCTTTTCTATTAGATGTTTCTAATGCAGGATTTTCTACTTCATAACCTGCTTTTTTTAAATCTTCTTTTATATCTATTATTAATTCTTTTAAAATACTCATTTTATTTCCTCTACTTTATATAGAAAATTATTGTTTTCAATTACATATTCAATTTCTATAATATTAATCTTTCTTTCTATTTTCTTTGTTTTTATTTTGATATTAAGCTTTTTATTTAATCCTTTTATAAATATGTTTCCTTTTCCACTATTAAAGGAATAATCCATCCGTAGTTCATTATTTTCCCGGAATAGACTATTATTTTTATAATCATATATAACAGTAGTATTATCTCTTTCTTTGTATTTTAATATTTCATCTTGAATAATTGCGTTTGTTATAAATTCTTGTGTTTCTTCATCATTAATTACTGTTACTTTTATGTTTAATCTAGGCATATTATCACCTGCTTTAAATTCAGTTATGATTATAACATACTTTTATTTATTTACAAGTTTTATTTTTCTTACATAATTTTTTATTTTTTCTAAATAATAATATTGAGGATGATTCTATGAAATTTATTAAGAGATTATTTAAGTTATTTATGTTTTTTATTGTGATTATGATTATAGGGGTAATTGGATGTTTCTTATATGTTAAGTTTTCTCCTGATGTCATTATTAATAGTGCAAATAAGATTACTATATACGACCATGCAAATGTTAGTTTCTTTAGTGGGAGTGATGATAGTCAGTGGGTTAGTTTAGATGATGTATCAGATAATTTAATTAATGCGACTATTTATACTGAGGATAAGAATTTTTATAAGCATTTTGGGTTTGACTTTTTAAGAATAATAAAGGCAATGTATAATAATATAATTACTCATAGCACTTCTCAAGGGGCTTCTACTATCACTCAACAATATGCAAAAAATCTATTCTTAGATTTTGACAAGACCTGGAAAAGAAAATGGGATGAGGCTTGGTATACATTAAGAATTGAGGCTAAATATAGTAAGACAGAAATACTTGAGGGGTATTTAAATACTATTAATTATGGTCATGGAAAATACGGAATTGAGAGTGCAAGTAATTTTTATTTTGATAAGTCTAGTAAAGATTTAAGTTTAGCTGAAGCTAGTCTACTTGCAGGTATTCCTAAATCGCCTAGTAATTATTCTCCTTTAATAGATATGGATGCTTCTAAAAGTAGGCAACTTCTTGTTTTAAATAGTTTGGTACGTAATGGCATTATTACTGAGTATGAGAGGGATTTAGCATATAATGAGGATATTAAAATAGTTGGGAATAATGAATATAAAGAGCTTAGTAGTCTTAATTACTATCATGATGCGGTAATGAGCGAATTAAAGAATATTGATACTATTCCTAGTAACTATAGTGAAGTTGGTGGGCTAAAAATTTACACAAATTTTGATTATGATGCGCAAAAAATATTAGAGGAAAATGTTAAAGATACTTTTCCTGAGGACTCTACTTTGCAGACAGCAAGTGTAATTATGAGACCTGATACTGGTGGCATTATAGCTTTAGTTGGAGGAAGAGATTATAATACTTCTACTTATAACCGAGCAATTTCATCAAAGAGACAGGTTGGTTCTACTATGAAACCTTTTCTTTATTATGCTGCGTTGGAGAATGGCTTTACTGCAAGCACTGCTTTTATAAGTGAAAGAACTACTTTTCCTCTTGATAATGGAAAAACTTATTCTCCAAAAAATTATAATGAAGTTTATGGAGATAAGGCTATATCCATGGCTGCGGCTATTGCTTATAGTGATAATATTTATGCAGTTAAGACTCATCTTTTTCTTGGAACTGATACATTAATTAATATGGCGCGTAGAATTGGGATAAAAGAAGAATTAGATGAAGTTCCATCTCTTCCTTTAGGTACTAATGAAATTAATATTATTAGTATGGCCTCTGCTTATTCTGCTTTTGCAAATTTTGGATATAAAGTTGAGGGTCATATTATTAATAAAGTTGTTTCTGGAAATGGGGATGTTTTATATGAAAATAGTAATAGTAAAGATTTAGTTCTTAATCCTAGTTTAGTTTATATTTTAAATAATATGCTTACTACTCCATATGATTCTCAATATGTTGATTATAATTATCCTACTGCGGTTAATCTTTCTGGTAAACTTACTCATACTTATGCGTTAAAGAGTGGTACTACTAATGGAGATAATTGGAATATTGGTTTTAATCGAGATGTATTATGTGCAGTATGGGTTGGGTATGATGATAATAGTGATCTGACTAAAAGTGATTATAAATATGCGCAAAATATATGGTATAAAACAATGGAGGCATTAGAAGAAGGAATTAATGATGAAGATGTATGGTATGAAAAACCTAGTAATGTGGTAGGGGTTTTAGTAGAACCTATATCAGGTAAACCTGCAGAGGTTGGTAGTGAAAATGCTAAAGTTATGTATTTTTTAAAGGGTACTGAACCTCGGGGAGATGAACCTGTATTTGATGAAATAGAGAAAAATTAATTCTCTTTTTTGTTTTGTTGTAATATTGGGGTAATTTTGCTATAATTTAGATGATATGGAGGTAATATTATGTTAAATATGGTTAATATTATTATAGGTTTAGGAATTATAGTTATAGTCAGTTTATTACTTTTAGTTATTACTATTATTTGTAATAAGTTTAGTCTTGCTATTATAAAGATAGAAAAGGCAGAAGAAGATATTGATATGTACTTGCAAAAAAAGCATGAACTACTTGATAGAACTAAGCCTATTGTGATGAAAGAATTAAAATTAGAAGAGTTTCTTCCTGAACTTAATATACCTTTAGAAGAAGTTAATAATTTTGAGACAAATAATATATTAAGACAATGTTCTAATGATTTAAATAAGATTATTGATGATAATGAAAAGTTACTTAAGAGTGAAGCTTTAGTTTCTATTCTTGATAGTTTAACTGATAATGAAGAAGATATTATTGGAGCTATAAAGTTTTATAATGATACTGTTGTGAATTTTAATAAGTTAGTTGTGTCTTTTCCTTCTAATATAATTGCTTTATTTAAGCGTTATAAGAAAAAAGATTTTTATAGTGATGAAAAAAAAGAAATGTATGAAATATTAAAAGATAAATAGGAGAATATATATGAATTTTATTGATAATATTAAAAATCGTGCAAAGAGTGATAAAAAAAGGATTGTGCTTCCTGAGTCAATGGATTCTAGAGTAATGGAAGCTGCTAGTATCACAATGCGTGAAGGCATTGCGGATGTAATCATCATTGGTAGAGATGAAGAAATAGCTGAAAGCAGTAAAGGTTTTGATATAAGTCAAGCTACTATTATTAATCCGTTTGATGCTGATATAACTGAAGAGTTAATCAATACTTTAGTAGAATTACGTAAGAGCAAAGGCCTTACATATGATGATGCAAAAAAATTATTATTAGAAGATAATATGTATTATGCTTGTATGTTAGTTAAGACTGGTAGAGCTGATGGTGTTGTATCTGGCGCATGTCACTCTACTTCTAATACATTAAGACCTGCTTTACAAATTATTAAAACTAAACCTGGGGTTAGTTTAGTATCTGCATTTTTCTTAATGATTGTACCTAATTGCGAATATGGAGAGAATGGTACATTTATATTTGGGGATTCTGGTCTTGAACAAAATCCTACTCCTGAAAAGTTAGCTGCTATTGCTGCATCTAGTGCAGAAAGTTTTAAATTACTTGTTGGTAAAGAACCTATTGTTGCGATGCTTTCTCATTCTACGATGGGCAGTGCATCTCATGCTGATGTGGATAAAGTTGTTGAAGGTGTAAGAATTGCAAAAGAGATGTATCCTGAATATAAAATAGATGGTGAACTTCAATTAGATGCAGCGATTGTTCCTAGTGTTGCGAAGAGTAAAGCTCCTAATAGTGAAGTTGCGGGTCATGCTAATGTTCTTATCTTCCCTGATTTAGATGCAGGAAACATAGGTTATAAATTAGTACAAAGACTTGCTAAAGCAGAAGCATATGGTCCTATTACCCAAGGTATTGCTTCTCCAATTAATGATTTATCAAGAGGTTGTTCTAGTGAAGATATAGTTGGAGTTATTGCGATTACTGCTGTACAAGCCCAGTCTAATTAAAAAATTAATCCACAAAAATTGTGGATTTTTTATTTGTAAAATAATAATGTATTAGAAAAATATAATCCACAGAAATTGTGAATTATTTATTCAATGAATTAAAAAAATCAACTTCATTATAATGTTGATTTCTTAGAGACTTTAAATCCTCCCCATAGTGCATCATATACAAATATAACATTGCATACCTTTCCATCAGCAATAGTAACGTCGATACTATGTTCTCTTCTACACCATATATTATATTTAATAGTATGTACTCCATTATTTAATTTTAATGTTTTTTCATCATTAGCAGCTAAATCAAATTCAATATTATCAACTGTAATATGAAGTTTAACAGCAAATCCCATTATTTTTCCTGGGCGGGATATCTTTAAATTAAATTCTCTACCTTTTTTTTTACCACATGATGGACATGTATCTTGTGTATTTTCCATCTTTGCACCGCATTCACTACAAAACATAAATTCACCTACCTAAATTTAATTATATAATTAAATATTCTATTTGACAATATTCTATTATTGTCTTTAAAAACTCAGAAAGTAAAAAAATAATTCACAGAAATTGTGGATTATTTTTTCTTTCTTGTGAGTATTACGGCAAGAGATATGATTATGATTGATGTGATAACTAATATGAAAAGAATTGTAAGATATTTTCCTATCCCAAAATTTTCTATGAATAATGATATTAGCACTAAGAATATAGCGAATATTATTGATGATGTTATATTACTAATTTTTTTATTTTTCATTCTACTCTCCAGTCTATTTCTTTTAGGTTATTTTTTCTTAAGAATTCATTTGTTTTTGAGAATGGTTTACTTCCAAAGAATCCACGAGATGCGGATAAACCGGATGGATGAGCAGATTCTATTATATAATGCTTTGGATTAGTAATAAGGGCCTTTTTACTTCTTGCAAAGTTTCCCCATAGAATAAATACTACTGGCTCTTCTTTTGTATTAATTATTTTAATGACATCATCTGTAAACGTTTCCCATCCTTTTTTTTGATGAGATGCTGCTTGATGAGCTTCTACAGTTAGTACTGCATTAAGAAGCATTACTCCCTGTTTTGCCCATGGTTTTAATGAATTATGTTTAGGATATGGTATTCCTAAATCGCTTTGTAATTCTTTAAAGATATTTTGTAAGGATGATGGTTTTGGTACTTCGTTACTTACAGAGAACGACAAACCTTCTGCCTGATTTTCTTCATGATAGGGATCTTGTCCTAATATAACTACCTTAACATTATCAAAGTCTGTATATCTAAATGCATTAAATACCTCATTTTCTTTTGGATATATTGTTTTATTTTTATATTCTTTTTTCACAAAATCAATTAGTTTTTTAAAATATTCTTTTTCAAATTCTTCTTTTAATAGTTCATCCCATTTATTTCCTATCATAATTCCTCCTATTTGTGATAACTTTCATTATTGTTTATTTTATATGCTCTATAAATTTGTTCTAAAAGAAGTACTCTAAATAATTGATGAGGAAATGTCATTTTAGAAAATGATAAGTGCATTTTTGCTTTACTTGTTATTTCTTTTGACAATCCATAACTTCCTCCTATTACAAAAGTAATATTACTATTTTCTATTAAAATATTATCTAGTTTTTCTGAAAACTCAATTGATGAATATTCTTTTCCTTCTATTTCTAGAGTAATAAGATAATCTTTATCGTTAAGATATTTTTTTATCTTTTCTCCCTCTAATTTTATTGCTTTTTCTTCTTCGACTAATCCTTCATCTTTTAGTTCAATTATCTCTATATTTGTATATTTGCTTACTCTTTTTTTATATTCTTCTATTGCTTCTTTTAAGTAGTTTTCTTTTATTGTCCCTACTGTGATTAATTTAATCATAATTATACCTCTATTAATGGACTTTCTTCATATTGGTCTGCGATACGTATTACTATATCTTCTCGATTTACTTCTTTTGTTATTTCTTCTAAAGCTAGTTCTTTTGTATTATTCTTTTCGCTTAGATGGGCAAGAATAATATTTTTTGTATTTTCTCCTATTATTTTATTTAAATATTTAGCTGTTGTTTTATTAGAAAGGTGTCCTTTATCGCTTATTACTCTTTCTTTTAAAAATCTTGGATATGGGCCATTCATAAGCATTACTTCATCGTGATTACTCTCTATCATATATAAGTCACAGCTTACCATTTTACTTAAAAACTTTCTATTAATGTATCCTGTATCTGTTACATATACTATTTTCTTATCCTGATGTTTTATTATATATCCAACTGAATATGGTGCATCATGTGATGTATGAATAAGTTCTATTTCAACATCATTTATATTAAAATTATCTTCTATAAACTTACATTTTGAGTATGGAATAAATTCTTTTAAGCTATCATACATTGCTTCTGGAATGTATACTTCTAGTTTTGTTTTATTTATTAATGTTGTGAGCCCCTTAGTGTGATCTTTATGACAATGTGTTACTAATACTCCTGAAAAATCATCAAAAGAAAGGGAATTCTCTTCTAAACATTTTTTTAGTGTCAAGAAGGAAATTCCCATATCAATTATTAATTTAGTTTCATTACATAATACTATTGTACAATTTCCTTTAGATCCACTGGCAATTGTCTTAATTTGCATATTAGTAAACACTCATTGCGTTAAACGCAGTTCCTCCTAAATAAGGGTATCCATACCACATACCAAAGTGTAAGTGTACTCCTGTTGCATATCCTGTCATTCCCATACCACCAATGACTTGTCCTTTTTCTACATATTCTCCTTCTTGTACTGCACGACATCCAGGACACATATGAGCATATAATGTGTAATATCCATTTTGATGGTCTATGATTATATATTCTCCATTATCACCATATCCTCCAGGAAACCAACCTGGTTTCTTTCTGGATTCTACTACTATTCCTGCTTGAGCGGCAAAAATATTTGAACCATATCCACATCCTGCAATATCAGTACCATCATGAAGTGAACCCCAACGCCATCCAAATGGACTTGATAGTGATGAACACGTTGCAGGCCATCCCCATTCTCCTGCTGTTGGAATTTGTGAACCATAACCATAGTATGCTGATTGCTTTCCACCTTTTACTATTATTTCTGGAATTGCTTCTTTTATTGTTTCAGTACTAGTTGTTGTTCTGTTTTCAATTACTCCGTTTACCTTTTTTATTACTTGAGTAACTTTATTTTCTCCCTTTTCTCCTTGTTGAATTACTTCACTCCATCCAACATATTTATCATTATCATATCGAGTTTCTGTAGTATAATTTTTTTCTTCTCTAAAAACTACTTTATCTTGTTCCACAACACTGAATTGTGGTTGCAAGATACCTAGAGTTACTTCTTGACCGGCAGATAATAAGCTGTTTTCATTTTGTAAATCAGGGTTAGCAATTAAAAACTCTTGTGTTGATATTTTATTGTTAAATGCTATATCTGGTATTGTATCTCCTGCTTGAACTGTATATTTTGCTTGTGACTCGGTTGTTCCAAATAATAGATATTGGCTTAATTCTTCTTCAGTTAAATATATTTTCTCATTAACTGGAATAAGATCTTTTTTTATTGTTATTTTATTTCTAATTTTGATATCTTCAATATATGTTCCAACATCTGTAATTTCTTGTTGTGTATCGTTTGCATAATTTTCATAATCTTCTTCTGAGATAAATGATTTTACTGTTTTTTCTATAGAATTAG
>N._stephensi_708_cecum__coassemble_49_pt1 | contig 13155 bp, 18 predicted proteins | sample N__stephensi_708_cecum__metabat2_low_PE_009 | metagenome-assembled genome bin N
ATCAATATATACAATACTTATAAATATCAATATATTAAAATCATCTAATAGTATCAAGTTAACAAACTTTATCATTTATTCAGTAATTTCACTAGGAATTGTGACAACATCAGCTATACCTCTAGCCTTTGAAACTACATATAATATGATTATCACATCAGTAATCTATCTACTTGTATTTACTATAACTAGAAATGGACTATTTAATTCTATTAAATATGAAAAATTAAAATATATAGAACCATTAGTATTATTCTTCACAGTTCTATCAGTACCATTAACATTTATTAAAGACTTATCATACGTTTATGTTATCTCAATAATGTCACTAATATACAGCATTATAGGATTTATATCTAAAGATGAAGAAACATCAAAAGTAAACTTAATCTATGGAATAATAGGTACATTATATGTTATTCAATCATTTACATTTATAAGAGAACTACCACTGGTAATTATAAATATAATTACATCACTAGCTTTATTCAGTAAATTTGATCTTAATGAAAATAATAACATTCCTATGAAATCATTTACATATATTTTATTATTACTATCAGTATACATCCCATTAGTAGGAATGAATATTTTAAATATATCAGAACCTATCATAATAATTACATATATTATAATTTCATATTTAATCGCAATAATATTAAGAAAAGACCACATATCAAAAATCACTAATTTTCAAGTTATTATACCTTTATTACAATTAATATCATATTTCAATTTAAATAATACTATTAGTTCAATTCTAACAAGTCTAACATTCTTATACGCAGTAGCATTATTTATAAAATACTTTGTAAAAGATATAAAAGCAAAGAGTATAATTTTAATAGTTTCACTAGTAATATTCTTATTTGAACCATTCTTCCTAGAAAGTATTTATGGAGGAATCTATATAGGAATAATAGGTATTATCGCAATTATATATGGATTTAGGAAAGATGAATATACAAGTATTTTCACAACAGGAATAGTTATAACCATATTAAATATTGCATATAGGCTAAAAGGAATATGGAAACTATTACCATTCTGGTTATATCTTCTACTTGGAGGATTAATAATAATAGGATTTGTAACATATAAAGAAATAAAAAAGAAATAAGTGTAATACTTATTTTTTTTCGACATAAAATTAGTTATAAATTTGATAAATTTATAAAGGTGATGACATGAAAAAATTCCTTATAACTAGTTTTATATTTATTATTATAGGCATATTAATAGGCAAATTTATTTTTTTAGAAAAAGACCTATTAAAAATATTTAAAACAAAAGATAGATACTATTTTCTTCAAGAAGGAGTATACAATAACACCTCACTAAATGAAAATAGTCTATCAGTTAAAAATTCAGTAATGGAGAAAAATGATAATAAAATATATGTATATATAGGTATAACAAAAGATGAAGAAATTGCCGAACAACTAATAAATATTTATAAAAAGAAAAACATAAATTTAAATATAAAAGAAAAATATATTACAAATGAAGAATTTAAAAATAATATAGAACAATTTGATTTGTTAATAAAATCCTCTAAAAATGAAGATGAAATAATTAAGATACAAGAAGTAGTTCTTGCAAATTACGAAGAAATTATCAAAAACGGAGAAATTTCTTAAAAAAAAAGAGAATAATATAATAGAGGAGAAGTAAATGAGTAACTATAAAATAAAAGAACTTCCTATGAATGAAAGACCAAGAGAAAGACTTCTAGAAGTAGGAAAAGAAAACATTACAGATAAAGAATTATTATCTATTATATTACAATCAGGATTAAAAAATAAAAATGTATCAGATATCGCAATAGAATTATTAAATAAATATTCTTTTCAAGAATTAAAAGAAATTGAAGTAGAAGATTTAATAAAAATAAGAGGAATAGGTTATGCAAAAGCAATACACCTAATTGCTGCAATAGAATTAGGAAAAAGAATATATTTAAAAGAAGAAACTAAAGGTAAAAAATTAGTAAATCCTAAAGATATCTGGATAGATGCAAAATATTTAATAAATGGAAAGAAACAAGAAGAATTCTACTGCTATTATTTTAATACTAAACAAGAACTAATTAAAAGAAAACTAATCTATAAAGGATCGCTAAATTCTTCTATAACTCACACAAGAGAAATATTTAAGGAAGCATATAAATTAAGTGCTGCATCAATTTGTTGTATACATAATCATCCATCCGATGATACTACCCCAAGTAAGGCAGATGTAGAATTTACAAATCACTTATTTGAAACTGGAAATATACAAGGAATACCCGTAATAGATCATATAATTGTAGGAGAAACTAATTATTATAGTTTTTATGAGCATAATAATATTAAATAAGTTTAAATTAAAAGAAAATTATAATATAATAAATAAGTGAGATGATTATATGTACAAGAAAAAGAAAGATAATAATAAGAGGATAGTTTATTCAAGTATTTTAGTAGTTGTATTAACGATACTTCTAACAGTATCCCTCTTACTTCCTAGAAGTAAAAGTGGAATGCTAAAAGATATTTCCGTGGCAATACAAAAAGTAGTGTTATTTCCATTCACAAGCCTTGCTAAAGAAAAAGATGTAACGCAAACAGAGAGTTATATAATTCAAAAAAACGTAAATTCATCATTAGAAAAAGAAATACAAGAATTAAAAGATGCACTTGAATTAAATAAAACATTAACTGAATATACTCCAATTAATTCAACAATTATATCAAGAAATAAAAGTTATTGGTTTAATACAATAACAATAGATAAAGGAAGTTCATCAGGAATAGAAGAAAACATGGCAGTAATCACAAAAAATGGTCTTATTGGAAAAATAGTAAAAGTATCAAAAAAAACTAGTGAAGTAAAATTAATCACATCAGATGATATAAACTTTAAAGTAAGTATTACAATAAAAACTAATGAAATAGATAATTACGCAATATTAAATGGATATGACAAAGAAAGTAGTTTAATTACTGCATCAGGAATAGATAAGACAACAAATATTAATAAAGGTGATAAAGTCCTTACAAGTGGACTAGGGGAAATGTTTCCTGCAGGAATATATATAGGTGAAGTAGAGGATATAAAAAGTGATAAATATAATTTAAGTAAAACTATATACATAAAAACAAATCAAAACTTTAATGATATCCATTATGTTACAGTATTAAAGGTGAAATAATGTTATCAATAATTATTACAATTATATCGCTTTTATTAGATGGACTACTTACAAACTATTTACCATACCTAGTAGGTGACTTATCACTTTTTACCCCACTTTTAACAGTCGTATCAATATTTGTTATATATCCCTTCTTCAGAAAGAAAGAAAAGAATTATTTTAGTTTTATATTTATTTTAGGAATAATTTATGATTTGTTTTATACGAATTTATTATTCTTTAATGCCATATTATTTTTAATAATAGGATTAATTACAAAATATATTTATAAGAACTTTGAAGTAAATAGTATAAGGCTAATTTTATATACAATAATACTTGTAACTTCTTATGAATCAATTACTGGATTAATATTATATATCTATAATATGGTTCCTATAACTATGCCTAAAGTAATATATAAGATAACTCATAGTTTAATTATAAACATAATCTATATAGAAATAGTATATTTTATAATAAATAAAATACCTAAAAAATATAAGAAAATAAGTATTAATTAGAATACTTATTTTTTTTATTAATATAATTAAATAGGTGATAATATGAATACAAAAATAAAAGAAAGACTTGTACTAAAAAAATCTATTAGAAAAAAAGTATACAAACTATTATTCACAATAATTGTATTTCTACTTGGAATGATTTCAACAAAAATAAATGAAAATTTAAAGCCAACTATAAATAAAGTATTATTTGAAGATAGTATTGACTTTATTAAAACTAGAAATATTTATAATAAATATTTTGGAAAAGTAATAAATAATGAAGAAGTAGTAAAAGAAGTACAAACAAGTAAACTATCATATCTTAAAGAAGAAAAGACAGAAACAGGAGTAAAACTAACAGTAAATGAAAGTTATGCTATACCATGTTTAGAAGATGGAATAATAATTTATGTAGGTATAAAAAATAATTTAAATACCATCATTATAGAACAAGTAGATGGAATAAAAACAACATACTCAAATGTTGCCATAACAAATTATAAATTATATGACTTTATAGAAAAAGGAGAAATAATAGGAGAAGTAATTAATAATGAAGTATATCTTTCTCAAGAAAAAGAAGGAGTGTACTTAGACTATAAAAAGTATATTTAAAATAAATCCACTAACATACATTTTTATTATTATCGCAATTCTATCAGGATTTTTCAAAGAATGTATTATAATATCAACACTTATAGTAATTCATGAATTAGGACACTTTCTTTGTGCAAAATTATTTAATATAGAAACAGATAAAATATATATCTATCCACTAGGAGGTATATCTAAATTTAATATGCCTCTAAATCTTGAGTATAAAAAAGAATTTCTAATAACTATAATGGGACCAATATTTCAATTTATTGCATACTTTTTATTACTGAAAATATTTAATAATAATCATTTAGTGAAGGCATATCATTATGGAATATTAGAATTTAACTTACTACCGATATATCCCCTAGATGGGGGTAAACTATGTAATATATTTTTAAACAAGTTAATCCCTTATAAAAAATCATTAAAATGTATTATTCTTATAAGTTATTTTATAACTATATTTCTATTATTTTCATCAAAAAGAATTACAATAAATATAATAATAACATATATTTTATTAATCTTTCTAATAAGAAAAGAAGAAATAAAAATACCATTTCAATATAACAAATTTCTTCTAGAGAGATATTTAAATAACTTTAGTTTTAAAAAGAAAAAGATAATATCTCACTATAATAATTTTTATAAATATAGAGAAAACATACTAAAAATAGGAAATAAAATATATAGTGAAAAGGAATATTTAAGAGAAAAATATGATAATTTTTATAAAAAATGTTGACTTTTAAAAAATTGCTATGCTATAATCTATATGTCGCTTATGAAAGAGATATATGGGGCATTAGCTCAGCTGGGAGAGCGCCACGTTTGCACCGTGGAGGTCAGCGGTTCGATCCCGCTATGCTCCACCATATTGAATATAACGTTGAGAAATCAACGTCTTTATTTTCCATAATATGCATAAAAAAATTCACATTCTTTACTCCACATCAGGATATTAGTATATTATGCGTAAGTACTACATTATAAAATGTTTGATTTTAACACATAATATAGTATAATTTATATATAATTACATTTGAGTGTTATCACTGTTTTGCAGAGTGGACACTCTTTTTTTGCTTGATATTATAAATATTTTATATATAATAATTACCAGGTGATTTACATGCAAACAATTAGTGAAAGAAAAGAAGAGTTAAAAAGAAATATTTATGAGATGAAAAAGGGAAGTATTGAAGAATTATTGCTTATTATAAAATACTCCCTAAATGCTTATTTTATGTCACTACAAACATTCGGAAAAGATAATAGAGTAACACGCGATAATTTAAATATTATAAAAGAAATGTTTCTAATAATTAGAAGAGAAAGAATACTATTAAACTATATTCTAGACAATATTGAAAAATTTAATATAGATGCAGCAGAAGATGCAGTAGGTATGTTAGATAAGGTAAATGATAAGACAATAATCTATTACTATGATTTAATTAATTCAATTGAAGATGCAGCAGAAACAGGTCATGAATTTAGAGGATATAGACCAAGAAAAGAAGCGAAAACATTAATTAATGATGATAGTTATATAAGTGAAGTATTTGCCCTAGGAATGAATATTAATGATCTAAAAATGTTTTTAGACTATGAAGATGAATTTTGGGATTTTATTAAAGAAAAAATAAAAGTAGTAGATGCATCTATTGATATAACATCAAAAATGGTAAGGGCAACTCCTATAAGTGATGAAGGAAATATTGTCGATATTGATTTATTAATTCCTAAAATCTATGATATAAATACTTTGTATCTATCTCTTGAAATTATTGAAGAAGCACATAAAATATATTCATCAATCGGATGTAGTATTGATGAATATAAAAAGAAAGAAATAATAAGTCATAGAATGGAAGATTTAGGACAATATATTTCTGATAAAGCTAAAAAATATTTAAAAATAAAAAATGTGGGTTAATCACATTTTTGTTTGTTCACCAATAGAAACAGGAATTAAAGCTTTCCTAAATTCATATTCCATAACTCCTCTGAATATTAGAGAAAATTGAATGTCCCTCATCATTTCTTCTCCGTTAAACTTAGTCCAATCAAGTTCTAATTGTCCACAAGGAAGATTTTTACTTTTCTCAAGCACAAATTCTCTTAAAAATTCACGACTTGCACGACCATTACCTTCTCTGAATGGATGTATGGTCATTAATTGAGCATAATAAGTTGCAAGAAAACTTGCCAAAGAAGACTCATTTGTCACTGCTTTTAATTCCTCATGCATTAACTTAAATTCATTTTCAAGATAGTTTGCAATATCTTTATGATTTGTAAAACCAGTTTGTTTCATCATATTAACATATCTATATTCTCCAGCCCAATCATATAAATCTCCAAAAATATATTTATGGATTGACTTTAAATGCTCAGAGTCAAATTCTCCATGAATAGGTTTTTCGTATAATTCTACTAGCCTTTCAAAAGAAACCTCAGCCTCTCTTTTTCTTAATTCCTCGGAATCCATTATTCCAAGTTTATTCTTTAATACATCAGTATTAGGATACAAATATGAATTCCACAATTCATCTGTAATCCTTTCTCTTTCACTTATTTCCATTATGTATATTTCTCCTCATAATTAATTTAGGTCCGTTTTCGATTGGAAGGCCTTTTCTTATACGATAAGCTTTAAGAAATTCTATAGTTAAGTCAATATTATCAATCTTTAAAGATCCCAATGCTTGAGCAATTGCTTTTTCTTTTCTTTCTTCTTCCATACCCATCCCTCAAATTAATTTTATCACTTTACAGAAATATAAACAATAAATAATGTAAATAATAAAAAAACTCTTGTATAAAATATTTAATTATGTTATTATATATATTGAGATGAATAGAAGTAATATTATTAATAGTCTTAGTCATTTATCACGCGTTTGATCAAGATCGCTATTCATCTCATTTGGAAGAGTTCATTCTTCTTTTTTTTTACTTTAAAAAAATAAAAAAATTACCATTTTCGTGCACCTTTTTAAATATTTTTAGAATAATACAAATGGAGGGGAAAGAATATAAAGTGAAAGTTGTGTATCAAGATGGATATAAAGATTGTGGTATCTGTTGTCTCTTATCTATTATTAGATTTTATGGAGGAGAAGTATCAAAAGAATATTTAAGAGAACTAACTAATACTACAAAAGAAGGTGTAACACTATATAATCTAATAGAAGCAGCAAAGAAAATAGGATTTGATGCAGAAGGAGTTACAGGTAAAATTGAAAATATTACTGTAAATAACTTACCCTGTATTGCTCATATAAATGTAAATAAATCACTAAGACACTTTGTTGTTATATATAGAATAAATGAAAAGAAAAATGAAATTGTAATAATGGATCCTGCTAAAGGTAAAAGAACACTCCCAATATCAGAATTTATATTACTTTCTAGTTCTAATTATTTATTCTTAAAACCTGTAAAAGCTATGCCTATATATAAGAAAAAAAATATTATAAATAAAATAATTAATGGATCATTAAAATTAAATCATAATAATATTTACATAGCAATATTAACTATTAATTATTTTATAATAAGTATCATTTCATCATTTCATTTTAAATACTTATTAGAGTTATGTATAGAATATAATATATCTGAAAATATTCTTGAAATATCTATAATAGTTGGAATCTTATATATATTAAAAAATAGCATAGCACATGCAAGAAACATCCTATTAAATAAATGGTGTTCAATACTTAATTATGAATTAACAACTAAAACTTATGAACAAGTTCTTTTACTTCCATATCTCTATTTCAAGAACAGAACAACAGGAGAAGTTCTCTCAAGGTTTAAAGATCTTAATACAATAATTGATTATCTAACAAGATTTATCGCATCCATAACAACAGACCTTATATCTATCATAGTATTTGAAATACTAATGCTCAGATATAATATAAAATTGACTCTTATTATCAATGCATTACTTATTATTATAATGATTTACATACTATTAACCAAAAATAAAAGAAAGAAATTAATAAAGAATTATAAGATAAATGAAGAAATAGTTAATTCTTACCTAATCCAGGGAATAAATAATGTTGATACTATAAAAGGAAGCCATTTAGAAAAAAGGTTAATTGATAAATTTAAGTTAACTTATAAAAACTTATCTGAAAAATCATACGAATATATTTCATTTATTGAAAGAGAAAACCAAGTAAAAACCAATATAAAAGACTTAATGTATCTATTAATTTATGGAGCAGGAAGCTATTTAGTAATAAAAGATAAGCTTCTATTAAGTAATTTAATAATATATCAAACCTTAATTTCATACTATTCAACTAGTTTTATAAACCTTATTAATTTAATAAGTGATTATAGTAACTATAAAATTACCTTAGATAGACTTGAAGATTTATATTTAATAAATACTGAGAATTTTAAAAATAATTATTTTTACCTTCCATATACACTAAATGGTGATATCATAATAAATAACTTAAATTATAAAGTAGGAGCAAAAAAATTATTTAATAATCTCTCTTTAGCAATAAAAAAAGGAGAAAAAGTATTAATAAGTGGAGAATCAGGAGCCGGTAAATCAACTTTAGTAAAAATGCTTTTAAGATATATTGAAACAGAATATAATCATATAAAAATTGATAATATTGATATTAATCATTATCATTTGCAAAACATTAGATCAAATATTACTTATATAACTAGTAATGAATATCTATTTAATGACACTCTAAAGAATAACATATGTTTATACAAAGAATATAGTGAAGAAGAAATAAATAATGCATGTGAAATATGTCTAGTTAATGACATATTAAAAAGTAAAGGTTATTCAAATGATACATTAATAGAAGAAAATGGATTTAATTTAAGCAATGGAGAAAGACAAAGAATTATCCTAGCAAGAGCAATTCTAAAGAAATCAAACATATATATATTGGATGAAGCATTAGCACAAATTGATATTAATAGAGAAAAGAAAATATTAGAAAACATTTTTAAATATTTAAATGATAAAACAATTATTGTAATATCTCATCGCTTTAACAATAAAAAACTATTTGACAGAGTTTTAAAATTAGAAAATGGAGTAATTAATGAAAATTAGAAATTATGAAAAGAATAAGATTTTAAAACTGGGAATCATTATTTTATTCATATTGGAAATATTATTTATAATTTATTTAATAAATAATAGGATATATTCTTATAATAGGATATCAACTATAGTTCAAAGCAAAAATATTGTCGCAACAATTGTATCTAAAGAAGAAAGACAAATATTATATAATAACACAATATTATTTTATAAAGATAAAAAGATAAGATATAAAATAATAAAAGACAATGGAATAATAATGGAAAGAAATAATAAAGAGTATTATGAAATATTATTAGAGTTTAAATTTGATAAAAATTACAAAACTAATGATAATTTAGTAATAACTCTAAGAAATAATAAAGAAAAACTAATAGAAATATTTAAATTAATATGGGATGGTGATTAAATGGTAAGAATACAAGAGAATGAATTAGAAAGAATAAATGGAGGTGCAACACCATCTATCTGGATTGGTATCGCTATAGCAGCATTAATTATATTCATATCAGGTGTAATAGATGGAATTGTTAATCCAAAGAAGTGTGGAGAATGAAATTAGTAGATAAAGACAAATTGGATAAAATAAGTGGCGGTTCAGATAGCATATCAGGTACAGTAATAAATGCAGTGGTATCTCTTATAAAATTGCTGCATGATGCTGGATATGCCCTAGGTTCAGGAATTAGAAGATTAGCCGAAGATGAAATATGTCCCTTAGAATAAAAAAATTAATTACAACTATTCTTATAGCAATATGTGTAATAATAATTATTTTAATTCTCCCAATTATTTTTAAATTTATATTCCAATTTGGTTATTATATAGGAATATATATCCGAAATTTGTATTTTTTCGTTATAAAATAATGAAAAATGTAGAAAAATGGGTTGAAAATACTAAGAATATTTGATATAATTCATTTTAGTTAAAGTGAAGGGAGGGAAATGAAATGGCAACTAAAGTAACTGTTAGAGGTAATCTTGATCAAGCTCTAAGAAAGTTCAAACAAAAAGTAGCAAGAGACGGTGTCCCTTCTGAATGGAAAAAAAGAGAAGCATATGATAAACCAGGAGTAAAGAGAAGAGCAGCTAAAAAAGAAGGAATTAAAAATACAAGAAAAAGAGATAGAGCAAATAGAAATAGAGATAATTAATTTTATCTCTATTTTTGTTTTTTATTAATTTATGATATAATTAAAAAGGAGATGATATTATGGTAGAACAATTAGAAAAAGATATGATAGAAGCAATGAAAAATAAAGAAAAAGAGCGACTAACAGTTATAAGAATGGTAAAAGCTTCTCTTAAGCAAGAACAAATAGATCATAAAAAAGAAATTAATGATGATTTACTAATAGATGTTGTAAATAAACAAATAAAAATGAGAAAAGACTCTATTCAAGAATTTGAAAAAGGCGGAAGAGATGACCTCGTAGAACAAGTAAATTCTGAAATTGAAATATTAATGAAATACTTACCAGAACAATTATCAACTGAAGAAGTATTAAAAGAAATTGATAATATCTTTGATGAAGTAAAACCAGAAGGACAAAAAGATATGGGAAAAGTAATGAAACTCGCAACAGAAAGACTAAAAGGAAAAGCTGATATGAAAGAAGTTTCTACAATTATTAAAGATAAATTAAGTTAAAAAGCTTTTATGCTTTTTTTTCTTTTCTAATCATATATTTATATAGGTGATTAAATGCTAGATAAATTAGATACTTATTTGAATGATAGGAAATTTAAAATCATATTAGAAGATAATAATTTATACATCACAAATTATAAAAGAATAGTATCATTAGAAGAAGATTATATTTCACTTTATATGAATACAAAAAAGATATCTATAACAGGCTCTAAACTATCTCTTGTAAAAATATTAGAAAAAGATTTGCTTATAAAAGGTAATATTAATAAAATAGAGGTTCTAGATGAATAAAAGAATAAAAATATATCTAAAGGTAAATAACCCTAATTATTTTATAAGAGAATTAATAGAAAAGAAAATTAACCTTTATAATATATCTAAAAAAGAAAGAGAATTAGAACTAATTATTGATGAAGAAGATTTAGAAGTTATATCTAAAATAAAAACTATAAAGAAATTAAAAATTAAAAACTATTATGGTCTAAGTAAAATAAAGTATCTAATAAATAAAAATAAGTTAATAATTATTTTAATGCTAATAGGAATATTAATTAACATTTTTCTATCAAATATTATCTTTAAAGTAGAAGTATCAACTCCAAATAAAGAACTTATTAAAGTAATTGAAAAGGATTTAAAAAAACTAGGGTTAAAAAAATATCGATTAAAAATTTCATTTAATGAAAAAGAAATCATTAAAGAAAAATTAAAAGAGATGGAAAAAGATAAAATAGAATGGCTAGAAATAGAAGAACACGGTACAAAATATATTGTTAAAGTAGAAGAAAAGAAACTAGAAGAGGAAGAAGAATTCTGTAATGAAAGAAATATAATTGCAAAAAAAAATGCAGTAATTACAAAAATTACATCAGCAAGTGGAGAAATAAAAAAGAAAATAAATGACTATGTAGAAAAAGGAGAAGTACTAATAAGTGGTCTAATCTATAATAAAGAAGAAGCAGTATCTAAAAAATGTGCAATTGGAGAAGTGTATGGAGAAGCATGGTATAAAGTAATAGTAAATATACCTAAAAACTATAAAGATACAACCATAACAAATAATAAATCTTGGGGATTAAGTATAAAAACTTTAAAAAAAGAGATAAATATAGGAAGTAAGTTCCAAAATTATCAAAAAAAAGAGTATAATATAATAGAGAGTAAAATAATACCTCTAGGAGTAAGTATTACAAACTATATTGAAATAAAAGAAAAGGTCTATAACAATACTATAGATAATATAGATGATCTAGCATATAAATATGCAATAGAAAAGATAGAAAAAGACTTTGAAAATAAGCCAGTTATCATAAGAAAAAAGATTTTGAAAAAGCAAGAAGAAAATAGTAAAATAAAAGTAGAAGTTTTTCTTGCAATAGAAGAAGACATAACTTCTTATGAAGATATAACAAATATAGATATAGAAGAAATAAATAAGAAAGAAAGTGATTAAGTGCTAGGACCAATTAAAAGTACAATTCATGGTGTAGTAGATTTTACATGGCCTATGTTAATAATATCAATAGTTATAATGATATCAGTTCGCCTAACATACTTAATAAAAAATAAAATAAAAATAGTATTTTATAAAGAAATATTAATGTTATGTTTCGCAATCTATATACTATGCCTATTCCAGGTTGTAACTTTTCAAGATGATGTAACTTGGTCCACTAATAATTTCATACCATTTAGAGAGATATTGCGTTATAATATAACGAGTAGACTTTTCTTAAAAAATGTTATTGGAAATATGTTAATGTTTTTACCATTCGGCTTTTTTATAAGTGTATATATAAAATCAAATAAACCATATTTAACAATACTTCTTACAGTAATTGCATCAGTTGCAATAGAAACAGTTCAAATGTGTATAGGAAGAGTCTTTGATGTAGATGATATAATATTAAACGTAATAGGGGGAACATTAGGATTCCTAATATATAATATAATTAGAACAATGATTGAAAAATACCCTAAAATATTTAAACATGAATTAGTATTAAATATTTTAGCAACACTAATTTTAATCGGATTATTTATATTTTTAATATAGGAGGAACTATGAGTAGTAAAGTAGAAGTATTTGTACAAGTAGATGAAAATAT
>N._stephensi_708_cecum__coassemble_55_pt1 | contig 12505 bp, 11 predicted proteins | sample N__stephensi_708_cecum__metabat2_low_PE_009 | metagenome-assembled genome bin N
TTAGCCCTTTCTACGATTATTTCAGCGGCTGTGTGTCCATGTACTGACCAATGCATTTTGTTTTGCACTGTTTTAAAAAAATCTTGCGTTATTTCTGCTTTAGGGTCATAATCGACACTTGTAGCGTATATATCTAATATTTTTCTCCAAAAAACTTTTTCAGAAGAGCGAATATCACGAATTCTAGAAAGTAATTCATCAAAATAGAAGCCACCACCAGCACGTTTTAGTAAATCATCATTCATTGTAAAACCTTTTTGAATATATTCTGTTAATCTCTCGTTAGCCCATATTCTAAAATTTGTACCAATATTTGATTTCACTCTAAAACCTATTGCTACTATCATATCTAAATTATAATATTTTATATTGTAACTTTTACCATCTTTGGCAGTTGTTCGGAATTTCCGAACAACTGAATTTTCTTCTAATTCTCCTTCTTCAAAAATGTGTTTAATGTGTTCTGAAATATTTGATTTACTAGAATTATATAAAGTAACTAGTTGTTCTTGATTTAACCATACATTATTATCTACCATTTTAACTTCTATATTATTTAAACCGTTTTTATCTTTATAAATAACTATATTTCCATAATCCATAATTTTCCTCCTAACTATTTTTATCTGTTCACTCGTGTCATAATGGACAAACTCGCCAATTAGTTAATCCCATATGTTCTTTAGTTGAATCTGCTCTACTATATATAAGTTCTGCAGCAGTATGTCCACTTATTGCAAAGTGAAGCTTATTCTGAACAATTTTAAAGAAAGTATAAGCTTCTTCTGATTTAGGATTATAATCTGTTGATGTTGCAATAAATAAATCTGTTATTTTTTGATACGCCATTCTTTCACTTACTCGGATAGTTTTAATTCTCTCAAGTAATTCATCAAAATATTTCATATCGTATTTATTACCATTGATAAATCTTTCATCATTTAATGCAAAGCCTTTAGTCATATATTCTTTTAATATTTTTGTTGCCCATATCCTAAATTCTGTTGCTTTTTTAGAATTAACACGATATCCAACAGCAATAATAGCATCTAAATTATATGTATCAACTAATCTTTTAACATTTCTTGTTCCTTCTTGTTGAACTATTTCCATTTTGGAAATAGTTGAACTTCTATCCAATTCATTATCATTATAAACATCTGCTAATCTCTTACTAATATCTGGAACACCAACATTAAAAACTTTTGCCATTCCTTTTTGAGTTAGCCATAAAGTCTCATCTTTATATATAACATCAACAATAATGTTCCCATCACTATTTTTATAAATTAATAAATCATTCATTGTTTCACCTCACTTCTTATTACTTTAAATACCATAACTAGTTTACTATTACAACACCACTATCTAAAAACTATTTAAAAATTTTACTTTTTTAATTTCATTTTTCACTTTCTCACAATTTTTAATGATAATTTGTATAAAACTTGCAATTATAAATGAAAGATTTTCCCTTTATTTATAAGGATTACAAGTATAGTTTATCCTTTTCAACACCAATCAGTTGATGTTGCTTAATTTAACCCCATTATTATTTATTTCGTTTTTCAAAAAAATCACTTCCTTATGTATAATTTTCATTTTTTATATTCATAAATTTTCTTTTTTTAAAGAACTACCATATCATAACACAAATTAAGAATTAATTTCATATATTATAATCATATAAAACTATAACCAACTACCATTTTTTCTAATATATATTTTCTTTATAATTTGTACTAATAAGGTATATAGACCTAATAATATTACTACCCATACATAATAATATATTGGCATTATCTCAAAGTGAAAACTTTCTATACTATGAAAAACTATTGGGCATAATATCGTACATAGTATAGTAATAATTGTACAAAGCGTTAATATAGGATTAGCCTTAGATTCAACAAATGGCATCTTCGAAGTACGTACAAAATGAATTATTAATGTAGAACTAATTAAACATTCAATAAACCAGGCAGTTTGGAAATAACTTGGATTTGCTGATGTATAACCCAAAATAAAATAGAAGACAACAAAAGCTAAAACATCTATTATAGAACTCGCAATTCCCATTGTTCTCATAAATTTACCTAAGTCTTTCGTGTCCCATTTTTTAGGTTTTTCTAAAAATTCAGGATCTACATCATCATAAGGAATAGCTATTTGAGATATTTCAAATAAGAAATCTTGTATCAACATTTGAATTGGTAACAATGGTAAGAATGGTAAAAATACACTTGCTAAAAAGATACTAAACACATCACCAAAATCACTACTTAATGCCATTTTCATATATTTAGTAATATTTCCATAGACTATTCTACCTTCTATTACTCCATCATAAACAACTTTTAAGTCTTTTTCTAAAAGTAAGATATCACTCGATTCCTTAGCAACATCAGATGCAGAATTAACAGATATTCCAACATCTGCAGCTTTTAAAGATAAAGAATCATTTACTCCATCTCCCATATATCCTACAACATGACCATTATTTCTATATAATTTAACTATTCTTTCTTTTTGAGTAGGATTAACTCTAGCAAAGATTGTTACTTTTTCTATTTCTTCACTTAATTCTTCATCTGACATTTTATCTATATCTGTCCCCAATAATATTTTTGAATCATCTAAACCAACGATTCTACTTAACGTATGAGTAGCATTTGGATTATCTCCAGTTAAAACTTTTGTATAAACGCCCTTTTCTTTAAGTCTATTAAGAGTCTCTTTAGCATCAGGCTTTGGCGGATCTAAGAAAGCTACTAAACCATAAAACACCATATCTTTTTCATCTTGTTTTCCAAAAACTCCTACTCCACTATACTCATTCCTAGTTGCAATTCCAATTACCTGCATTCCCTTTTTTGCATAACTACTTGCTATATTGAATATTTCATCCTTATACTCATCATTCATTTTAACAACTTTTCCATTACGATTTAATCTTGTACATACTTTAACAATCTCTTCGACAGCACCTTTCGTAATCATACAAAATTCATCTTGTTTTTTTACAACAACACTCATAACTTTTCTTTCATAATCAAATGGTACTTCATCTATTTTCTCATATTCAATAGAATAATCTTTTATATTTTTCTCTTTTGCATAAGAAATAACTGCTCTATCTACCAAGTTTTTTATTCCGGTTCCATAAAAACTATTTAAATAAGCATACTCTAACACTACTTCATCATCTTCATCATCAAGATTTATATACTTTTGTAGCACAATTCTATCTTCAGTCAAAGTCCCTGTTTTATCTGTACAAAGAATATCAATTGCTCCTAAATTTTGAATTGAATCTATTTTCTTTACTAAAGTCTTTCTTTTAGAAAGCTGCTTAGTTCCTCTAGTTAAATTAACATTTACAATCATTGGTAACATACTTGGAGTAATACCAACTGCAACTGAGAGTGCATACAATGTTGCTTCTAATAAATCATGTCTTATAAATCCATATATAATAAATACCAATACAGATATTAAAGCCATATAAAATATAAGCATATTTGTTATTCCATCAATACCTTTATCAAAATTAGTTTTTTCTTTCTTTGCAGAAATATTTTTGTTCATTTTTCCAATATAAGTATCTAAACCAGTTTTTATAACTACACCAGTTCCACCACCACTTATTACATTTGAACCTTTAAAACATAGATTAGATATATTAAATAAATCTTCCTCATTGTTATAAATAGAAGTTTTTTCTACAGGAATACTTTCTCCAGTAAATGATGATTGATTAATAAATAAATCCTTTGCCTCTACTAAAATTATATCTGCGGGAATTAAACTTCCCGCATTTAATTTAACTATATCCCCAATTACAATTTCCTCAGAATTAATATGACATTCCTCACCACTTCTAATCACTGAAGAAGTTGTATAAATTTTCTTTTCTAATGATTTATTAAATTTATAAACAGAATAATCTTGAAAATATCTTATCAAAGCACTTATTATCGCAACACAAACAATAATAATACTGCCAGTTAAATCACTTAAGAAAAAATTAATTACTGCTAACACAAACAAAATATATATAAATTTATCATTAAAACTATCTAATAAAAAATATAATCTACTTCTCTTTACTTCTTTTTTTGAAATATTCTTTCCATATTTTTCTTGTCTCTCACGAATATATTTTTCATTTAAACCATTTTTATTTGTATTAACATTTTTTAATAGTTCTTCACTAGTCATCTTTGAATATTTAATATAGTCATTCATTATATTCCTCCAATCACAGCAATAAAAAATCCAAGATTCTATCTTTCTATAAATATTATATCATATAATTATGTACTATTAGAAACTTAATAATGTCTTATAATATCTAATGATACTTTTGTTATTTAAAAAAATTATAAACATAATGTAAAGAGATTAAAAAAATAATTGTTATTGTTTAGTTTAAATGATAAAATTTAAATATATAAGATAGAAGGTGTATTATGGTAAATGTTAGTCAAGTTAATTCAGTTATGGATAGTTTATCATCTAATTTTAATAGTTATAATTCATTAATAAATGAACTAAGCGGTAGTTGGGAAGGTACTTCTTATGATAATTTAGTAAGTAAAGCCAATGAGTTTTCTTCAGAATATTTTTCTACCATCCAAAGTCAATTAAATTCTTTTGCAGAAGCTTGTTCCCTATACAGTCAATACACTGAATATAAAGAAAAAAAGGCTATTTATCAAAATAAATATAATATTGCTATAAGCAATGATGATGATACAAATATTTCTTTTTACATTAATCAAATGAATATGTATCAAAATAAACTTTTAGAATTAAAAAACCATATTAATAGTTGCTTAGAAAGTGCAAGTAGTGTTGTCCTTGAAAACAATTCTGTTAATAAATACATTCAAAGTGCAATTGATTGGATTGTTGCAACAGCTAATGATGACACTCATGGATATTCACAAGTAACTAGATATGGTAATCCTAATTATGATTGCTCATCTTTAGTTATAAGTGCTTATGAAGCAGCAGGTGTTCCAGTTAAAGAAGCAGGTGCTGGATACACTGGGAATATGCGAAGCGCTTTTACTAAGGTTGGATTTGAATGGATCCCAGGAAATCCATCAATGGAAGACTTACAACCAGGTGATGTTTTACTTAATGAAGCAACACATACTGAAATGTATATTGGAAATGGGCAAAATGTTGGAGCACATGGTAATTTAGATGGAAAAGATGGAGATTCTTCTGGATATGAAATTAGTATAACTGATTATTACGGAACTTGGGAAGGTGTACTTAGATATGTTGGTAATCCAGAAGATGGAAATCTTACTATTAATAACTAATGTACAAAAATTCTTCAAAAAAAGATTATACAAAAAAGATGCAACGTAGTTTGCATTTTTTTATTTAAACCATTAAAAATGATTAACATACTAATTCATAATATCATTTATAAAATATTCATCATCATCAATAATATTAAAATTATAATTCTTATTAGCTAAATCTAAAGCATCATCTATCATTTTATTACCAGCTAAATCTTCATATTTTAAATATTTCTTAACAGAAACTTGACTTGACATAAATCTTTTATAAATCTTTCCATTATCAAGATCAGATCTATTATCACCAATTTTATTAATCTTAGCTATCATTCGAACCTGAGCATACTTTTCATTACCTTCACAAACTAATAAATAACCAAGATATTTAATATCTCTAATTTCAATATTTAATTCCTCAAGATATTCTCTTTTTAACGTATCTTCTAAACTATTATCTTCCTTTTCAGGCCTGCCACCAGTTAATTTATATTTACCATTCTCTACACGTAAAACAACTTTACCATCATCAGAAAAAACAATTCCGTAAACTTGTTTAACCAAAATATTTTTAGGAACATTTTCCATATAATACCACTTATACATAACAACCTACTCTTTCATAGTTTATATAATAATTCATTAACATTCAAATATATAAACAATTTCTTTACTTATATTCTAAAATAATAAACAAACTCTAAATATATTTTATAAATTACTATATTTCATATAATATCTTGTTTCAGTCTCCATAACAACATTAAAGCCTAATTTTTTATACAAAGAAATTGCTTTTAAATTTAACTTATAAACCCACAAATAAATAATGTCATTATCTGAAATAATACTTCTTATTATATCTGTACCAATTCCTCTATTTCTATACTCATCACCTAGATATATCTCATCAATTAATATCCCATCTTCAATATTTTCTAAGAGTAAACAACCAATTCGTTTATCATCTACACATATTATTTTATAATCATCAATATGCATAGGAATATCTTCTTCAACATAATCATTTATTCTTTTAAATTCATCTTTATCTAATTCCCCTGCATATTCAAAAATTGTATTCAATTTATATTTTTTTAATAAAGTTATATCTTGATCAGTTGCTTTTTCTAATTTATAAATCATATAATCACTTCTCTTCTTATATTACTACAAATAGTATATCATAATATTAAAAACAAAAGAAAAAACTAGTGCACTAGTCTCTCGCTACTACAATACTTTTGCAAAGGACAATCCAAACAATTATTCTTATTACAAAAACCATTACCTATCTCCCATAAATACTTATCAATAAGACTAGGATTAATTCCTAATTCTATTCCAGTTTTTACATAAGCATCTGATAATAATTTTATTTCATTATTAGTTATTTTACTCTTATTAATAACCTGAACTAAATAACTAATTTCAATATCATGCCTATCTATTGGAATACTATCTATGCACTCATTAAAATCACATATACAAGAATCCATTATTATCCTAATTAATAGTCCACCAGTCTTTTGACCATAACTTTTTAATCCTATTATAAATTTATTTAACTCTAAAATACTATTAATACTCTTTAAATATTCTAAAATATTTCCATATTTAACTAACTCTAAAGATAACTTAATCCACTTGTTAACCGCCACATTAGGATACCTCGGATGTATATTAGAAACAATAATCTCTCTTAATTCATCTTTATTCATATTTACAACATAACTAGGTTCAAATATATTAGGATATAAATTATAAGTATTAGATAGATTCTCGTGATATATTTTAGACCTCATACCATAATCTAATAAACAAGAATAAAACATATATAAATAATACTCTTTACTTTTATATAAAATATTAGAAGGATAAGAAATATCAGCCAATTCTTTTTTATTAATATAATAATTATCTAAAACCTTAATAACATCCATACATCTATTATAATTAATAGTAAAATCATCACTACAACAATTCATAAAAACCACATCTTTATATTTTTTTTACATCATCTTTTTCATTTCTAGAAGCATTAGAAAGATAATAATAATCAGGGTAAGAAAATTCCTCTATAAAATCATAATATTTAATTACACCTTTATAATCTTTAGGACAACTGCTATCTTCTAATATCATTATTCTTTTATCAGGCAATTCTAAATTTCCCTTTACATAAGAATGATTATTAATATTATCCCTTATTTCAGAAACAACAACTCTAGGATTCTTATTATTTAAAATAATTTGATCAGCTAAACTCATAAAAGGAATTGTTTCACGAACATTTCTCCACTCAAGAACACCCTCTCTATTTTCATAAGAAATACTTTTTAAAAATTCTAATTCATCTAAACTAAGTTCATACATAAAATTATATATCATCCATGCTTCTGCTTTATTAGGCAATATTAAGCGAATTTTAGAAAGACCTATATCTTCCATTCTACTAGAATCAGTAATAAGTCCAGGAACAATAATTTCAGAGGTGTAATTACCATTAACATCCTTCTTATATGTTGCTGTCTCCTCCATAACTTCACGACATGCAACAGAAACTAAATCTTCTGAAGATAACTTAAAATCAATAGATTTGTTTAATGCATCAGTCGTTAATATTTTCTCACCCTTTAAGATATCACCATCAAAAATAGACCTAGCCTTTCCTCCTACTCCAACATATTCATCAACTACTCTATTATTTTTAGTCTGTTTTAAAAATAAAATTTCACCTGTTAGATGATTTAATAAATAAACTGTCACTGCAAATACGAAGTGCTGCGGAATATTTGTTGTTGGCTCGGTTTCTAAAAAAAGAGATAAAGGCGCAGAAACATCAACATTCTCTAATTTTTCTCCATTATAAATATTTTTCTGATTAAGAGAATTTCTTAAATAATACTTATAAATAATATCATATTCATAATCCATGAATTATCACCTCATATACAATCTTATTTTAACATTTATAAGCTAAACATATAAGACTATAAATTAACATATTTCCAAATTCTATTATATTGTTTTAATTGTTCATCTCTTTTTACTTGTGCAACAGGATGATACAAAGGAATTATTATATAATCACCCACATTAAACTCAGGAAAATTGTTTATAGTCTCACTTAAATTCTTGCATATTTCAAAATTAAATATTTTAGATAAAGAAATCAAAGGATAATATCCTAAAGTTAAAATTACTTTAGGTTTAACAATATCTATTTGTCTTAATAAAAATTCACTGCAATTTAATGTAGACTTAATTAAATCAATATTATCTCCTCTATAGTTTTCTCCACTTCTTCCACACATAATAGCATTCGTAATATACATATCATTTAAAGAATACTTTCTTTTAGAAGACTCACTTATATACTTTTCTAACATTTTCTTAGTATTACTTTTTTCTAATTCAATAATCTCATTCCAATTACTTTTATCACTATTAAGCATATCATGATACTTTTTCATATCGCAAAATGGGCCCCAATCTTGTCCTATAATCATAATATCACTATCTAACCTATTAAGCCAATCTGTCCAAATAGAAGGAATACTAGTACAAAAATCATAATCTTCAAATATATTAATAAGACACTTTTTACTACATTCAAAATTAGTACACTTTCTACATTTAGATAAATCATTAATTAAATTATTAAACTCATCACTTTTCATATTTAACTCACCTAGAAACTAATAATCTGTCCTTAACTCATAAACAATTATTCCCCCATTATTTACCCCAACATTTATATTAAATAATGAGAACTCCACAACTCCATCAACTAAAGCATTATCTACAACATATTTATAAATATGATCAGAATACGGAATATTATTAAGTCTCTTATCAAATATATCTGTCTTCAAATTAATAGAAGGATTTCTTATTGCATCTCTAGCACTTGCATAAGGATCAATTGCTAAAATTAAATAAACATCTCCGTTAGATAAAAATTCAATCTACCCCACAAGTAATTGATTATCAGAATAATTTGCAGAACTAAAATTTATTAAAAAAACATCATAACCATAAACTTCATTCAAGACATTATCTCTTTCAACTTTTAATTTAAATATCCCACTAGATTTTGCCCTATCTCTAATAGCATAATATTTTGCAGGATATTTATCTAAAAATTCCTATATTTCTAAAATATTAACATCACTAAAAACTCTTTCAGGAAATTTATTCAAATTAAATCTATTAATCTTTCTAGTACTTTCCATTTTATTTTAAAATTCATTATGATAACACCTAAATATATTTTATCATACAAAAAGAAAGAATCGTTACAATTCTTTCTTTAATATATTATAATTATCGAGCTCTGAAGAATCCACCTATTCTTTTAGCAAAAGATTTTTCTTCAACAATCTCACTAGAATGATTTTCTTCTTCCATCTCAACTATTTCAGATATTGAATTATTATTTTCTAATGATTCATATACTCCTTTTATTTGATCATGGATAAAATCACTGTTAACTTTTTTAGATGTATCTTTCTTTTCAATACTTACAATTGAAATGCTATCATCTTCATTAAGATTAATAATTGTAGGAGCCCCACCTGTTAATGTAAGCACTATAGGTCTTGTAGGATCTTCATTATTATCAACTACTACTGCATATTGTTCATTAGATAAAAGTACTTTTGTACCACGTGCATATAAAGGTAATCTACTAGCAAACAATTTATAAAAATCTTTACTAATATCTCCATTTTCTGCAACTTCACTCATATAGTCAACTACGCTCTCACAAGGAGAAGTAATTCTCTTCTTAGAAACCAATTCTAATAAACCATCATATATGTCACATACTTTAATAATTCTAGATCCTTGTACACATTTATTACTTGAAGATTTAACTAAACTAGAATCATCATAGCTTCCAAATAAAATCATTCTTCTAACATCACTATCTACTTTTCCTCTTAAAGCAATATAAGCATAAGTATGATGTGTTTTTTTACTATCAATATTACTTAATTCATCTAATTTAGTACATTCTCTACCTATCATTTTAAGAGTGCTATTTTCTCCTGTTCTATTAAACTTCTTACCATAATCATGTAAGAATGCAGTCATACCAATAGACTCTAATGATAATTTTTTATCATCACTAACACTTTTATTATATATACTAGCAACAGCCATAGCAAGTCTCGCAACTCTGAAATAATGTTCTCCTGAAATACATTCGTCATCAATCTTTAATGCATCACTAGGTATAGTAGTAATATCTTCTAAATCTTTAGCCATATTACTAATAACACCACTTAATTTGTCAAGTTCTTCTTGAATATCTTCATCATCTGCTGCAAAAACATTTTTTAAACTTTCTATAGATTTATCTTTTACTTCATCTAAATTATTTGGATCGTACTCATCAGTACCATCATCAATAGTAACTAAAAAATCTCTTCCCGTAAACCATCTTCTAAGACGTGCAAGAACACCATCTGTTAAAACAGTTCCTTTAGTAACTAAATCTACGCCTTCGTCATCTTTAACCGGCTCTTCGAGTATATCTCCAATCTTTAGGTCTCTAATAGACACCATTTTTCTCATAATAACCAAACCCCTTTACATATTTATCATATGTGGCCATATTATATCATGATAAGGACAAAAAGTCAAGTTTTTTTAAATTTATAGATTTTCATATAAATAAAAAAGGAACCTAAATTTGCACATTAACTATCTCTATTATTAACTTTTTTTAATATTTTTCTATCACCTAAAGGTAAAATTTCAAGACAAATTCCATCATACAATTTATCTGCCATATCAATAGAAGTACTTAATAAAACATATAAATCATTAATTGGCTCTTCTCCATAATCTTCCATATACAACCAATCTAAATACTTGTTTTTTGCTGCAACTTCAGGTCTACCATAAACAACCTTTCCACTATGTAACCAATAACCAAACTCTACATTAGTAGTAAAAGCAGCCATATCGGGTAATTTTCTAGGAATCCAAAATAATATAACAGTAGAATTCGTTAAAGCTTCCCTTTCCCATAAAGCTTGATCAACATAATCTTTCTTAGGTTTCCATGTAGAATATTCAGGTACATATACAACTCCATCAAAGCCCAATTCATCAAGTATTCTACAAGCATCGCTTCTCCAAGACTTAACATCTTCTCCTCTAGGAGTAGGTCCTGCTAAAAAGATAGACTTACAGCCTTTAATGACTTTTTGATCAGAATAATTAATAATCATAAAATCACCTCACTAAAATTTATTATAACATAAAAAACTTTCTTGTAAAATAAAGGAAAATATGATATAATATGCACATTATTAAAGGGGTTTGTGAATATGGGAAAATATAAAAATTTAACTACAGAGTATAATGACTCTTTTTCATTTTTGTCCACAGATAGTTTAACTGAATTATTAAATTTAGCTAAAGTTTATCCAACTGGAAATAATGAAAGCAATATGGAACTATTACATGCATATAGAGATGACAATGATCAAGAAGCATTAGCATTATTAATAAAAACTAATATAAGATTACTTATTCATATAGCAAAAAAATATAGTCATTATACAACTTCTTATGAACTAGTCGATTTAATCGAAGAATGCGCGTTATCTTTAATTGAGGCAGCAAACGAATATAAATTTGATTCAGAATACAAATTCTCTACATTTTTTACAAATAAAGCAAAATATCATATTCTAGATGTAATGGGAAAAACAGATAAATTAATTAGAAGACCAAATCAATTATCACAATTAATTACAAATTACAAAAAACTAGTACAAGAATATGAAAGTCAAGGTAAAAAACTTGATGATGAAACAGCAATGAAAAAATTAGGAATTACAGAAAAAAGATTAAAAACAGTAAAAGAAGATCACAAATATACCGCCTCTAGCCTAGATGCAAAAATTGATGAAGATGATGATGATTCATCCGAATTATCAAACTTTGTAAAGAGTAAACAAAATTTAAGTGAAGATGTTATAACAAAAATGTTTGATAAAGAACTCATGGTTTTCTTAAAACAATTGGCATCAGATTATTTATTCTATATCTTAATAATGCGTGTATTTCAAAAGAAATCATTACAAAAACTTGGAGATGAATTTCAAGTAACTAAAACAGCAATCCAAAATGCTGAAAAAAAAAGTATTTGGAATGATTAAAGAAAA
>N._stephensi_708_cecum__coassemble_56_pt1 | contig 12435 bp, 12 predicted proteins | sample N__stephensi_708_cecum__metabat2_low_PE_009 | metagenome-assembled genome bin N
CAGCTTGCATAAGCTGGTCGCGGCCAATGGAGTTGATGTCGGTGCGCATCGTAGTAAGCGTGTCCATAATATACTGGTCGCCATAACCGCCGCCGCGATTATTGCCCCATCCATTCCCGGCCCATGCGCCAATAGCGCCGCCGACCAATGCTCCACCCCAATTACCCCAACCACCGTTGTTGTAATTGTTCCCATTCACATCAAAAGTAGGCACCAAGCCTTCCATAGGAATCTCCAATGTTTAAGTTATGCCCACCCTCAATAAACAGCACAATACGCCATTCAGCGATAGCTGTCAAGCGAAATCTTAAAATTTATCTGGCGGCTCCAACGCTTCCGACACGGCTGACATTGGGAATGGACGAGGGCTGTCAGCGGATAAGCCATTCGCTACGATCCAAGCAGCTTTGAATTGGATAAGATACAACTGCGTAGGAACTATTATATATTTGCTGTTGATGCAAGATATATCTGAGCCGTATTGCATTTTCGGAACTTATCTGGACAATGTGGAAAGAGTTATAATCACCAATGGCGACAGCAATATTCATACAATTGATATTGGCGAAAATAGAATCGCTGTATCATCAGGGCTGATTGAGTTCAGAAACATAAAGATAAAAGGTGTTGGAAAACACCTTGTTACGACTGGATCGGGACACGGCAAGCCGCCGGTCATAAGACTGAATAATTGTCAGCTTGATCTTAACAATTCATCTGGAGCTATATTGCAAGCATGGGGGCCTACCGCAGGGATTATCATTGAAAATGGACTTCAGTATAATAACTGTGTGTGCTATGTCAATATGGCTTGCTATTTAGGCGGCTATATTATGATATGGCCAGACACATCAAAGCCAACAGGAAGTGTTACTGGTATAAAATATATCATGCAACACAATTCATCAATTTATCTGAACGGATATACCTTTGATAATTATGTACTTGGCACAAATGCTGGGACTAAATCATCTGAGGCATATATAGGATAAGAATACACCCATCCCCACAAAAGGGGATGGGGTTTTATATTCTAAAAATACAATCCTGATGCGTCGGAATATCCCTCTATAGAACCTGGGATAAGATTGGCCCCTCTTCCATTTGTTAAAATTTGTCCACCATAAGTAATGTGATATCTTCTACCAGTTATGTTTCCAGATATTGCATTTGAATGTAAAAACACTCTGCCACAATTTTGAGCAGCAATTGCCCCGTTAGACACGGTGCCCTCAAGCTCAAGGCTGGAACCTGCAAAATACAGCGTTGAGCCAGCAGCATTGTACGCTGTTGACCTTACGATATAACGTGCATCATCACTCAGGGCCTTCAATTTGAAGTTGCCATAAAAACTCAAAACTCCAGAAGAAAACTCCGTGCTGTTTGTAAACAATGTGCGCACAGAGCCATCGGTTAGGCCATCTCTGATTTGCACATGCAAATTCCCAAGCCAAACGCCGCTAGGCAATATAAGATTATCCTCCATCAAATGGACATATATAGGAGGATAGCCTCCAACATAGACAAAAGTTGCTTTGATATAATTCAAAGCTGCTTGGATCGTAGCGAATGGCTTATCCGCTGACAGCCCTCGTCCATTCCCAATGTCAGCCGTGTCGGAAGCGTTGGAGCCGCCAACATAAATGTTTAAGCTGCTGACTTTCAGCGGGTATTTGTTGTTGGCCCATTGTGCAGTAATGGCTTGATTGCCCGCAGAGTTAAGATCTGGCGTAGGAATGCGCACATATTTAATGCCATTACTATCTGCGCCCACATACAATACAGAATAATCCCAATTTCCATCATTAAATACTGGAACCCCTAAACACATATTTCTTGTGCCATTATTTAAAAACTGAAATTCCAAAAACCCATATTGTGAAGCTCCCCTATCTGTAACAATATGAAGTCTCTTGTATATATTTGTATCAGGAGCGTTATAGCCGTCAACTCCATCAAGCTGATCTATGATAGAATGATCAGCAAAATACAAATCCCCCGTCATTGTACCCCCAGCTAATGGAAGGAACTTCCCATCAGCCCACTGCTGTGTGGCGATGTCCTCTTCAACAGCTTTAAGCGTCTTGCCATCTGAATCAACATTATATGTTGAAACAGTAGTCCGATTTACATTCGCTGACGACTTTACATTCACCTGGGTTTGATAATGAGAGCCATCCTCTAGCTTGCAAATTGACGCCATCCCAGACTGAATTACGTTAGTGCCAGCAAATTGCGCTGTCTGGAACAACATGCACGTATTGCCATTCTTGTCTTTGGCCGCCAAATTCGCCGCCACAGTCGCAGACGCAGTTGTATTGGGATCAAGCGCTGATGCGTCAAGATAGATTGTGTTGGGATTTTCATCCATCTTCTTGGCCAAGCCATCAACCACAGCGCCAGACACAGCACTCAAGCCCTGCGCCATCGCCTCCATGCCAGCATCAAACTCAGCCTCAGTTACATGCGGCACACCACCAGCCGTCGTACCATCGCCTACGGTCAGCTTCTTTGCCGTTACATCATAGGCGATCTCGCCCTGCTTCAACACAGTCTCGGCCAGCTTGTCATGGGAACCCTGAAGTACCTGAACGGGAAGATTTACGTTGCGAGCCATTTTTATTTCTCCTATAAATTTATTTATTCAATTAAAGAACCGTAAACTCGACTGTCGCCGACGCAGAGTCATTGCCCTTGCTGTCATACGCTGTGGCAATCGCCTGCAATATGGAACCCGCACCCACTGTCATCGGAATGGGAACGCTCATGTCAATTACGCTGGCATCACCCTCAAAGGTTATCTCTTCCTGATAATCCAGCGCAGGCACACTCACAGAAATCTTCTGCGTGTTATACCTCGGCGTTACCTGTATGACAGCGTTTTCGCCGGACTTGCCGCTTGACTTCACAGCCACAGCAGGCGTACCCACTACCGGCTCTTTGGGCCACGGAGTATTCTCTCCACCGCCATCCCACGGCGCACCAGGCTGACCAGGCAAATCACGCAACGCTGTACGATACGCTTCATACGCCGTTTTCTTGATCGCGGAAATCGGATAGTCAGATGTAAACAAATAATCAGTCGCCGCTATGCGCTTGTCGCGCTCGGCTCGCAACTCGGCAAACAGCTCTTCCTCCGACTTCATAAACGCCGGAACCGCCATGCCGTAAAATTCCAATATGCCAGTTTTCAGTGCTTCCTCTGTCCCGCCGGGCACATCAATCGGAGACACGCCATCAGGCGCACTGGACACATAATTCACAGCCTTAACGGAATAAATCCGCCCATCGGCCAGCCGATAGTAATTGTCCGAAAGATCAACATTCATGTCGGACAGCCCCATCACGGGCATCTCCGTCTCCTGCAAAAATGCAAACTTGCCACGAACAATGAACTCCGGCTCCACCGGCTGCACACTCGTTACCGACATGTTAATATAATCGGCCTTCTCCTGTGCAAGCTGCTTCTCAAATTTAGCCAGCGCAAACCCACGCTGCGCGGTTTTAGCGTCAGCATCCAACGGCTCACCATTATCACCCATCGCATTGGCAAGCAGCGTGTCAAGCTGCGCTACAAATTCAGATGTTTTCTGCGCCGCCATCTCTGCCCAAGACGCCTCCGCCTGTGCCTTAGCGTCAGCAACCTCACGATCATAACGGGCCTGATCTTCAGCCATATATTCCTGTACAACCTGCTCGTAATTGGCCATGACTACTCCCTATATATTTTAGGGCTGCGCCGCACACGCAGCCCCACTTTCATTCCTACAGACTGCCCAAATCACCCGGCAGATACACGCCGCCATCGGAACCAGCTTTCAACACATTGCCGCTGTCCGCAGACACCATCGGCTTCGTTTTCAGCTTGCCGTCAGCATATTCAAGAAACTCGCTGTCAGCCAACAGCGTATCCCAGTCAATCGTTATCGCGCCATCGGCTATCTTCAGGCCGGGGCCAAGCGTGGCCGTAACCACGTTGCTCCCCGATATGGCAATGCCATCGCCGCCAGTGTAGGTGTCAATCAGAATCGCAGCATTGACAAAGTAGCTCTGCGCCGCGCCATCGGCGTCCGTATATTTGATCTCCAGATACTTGCCAGCGGGCTGGCCAGCCGGATTCTCAACAAAAGCAAAGCCTGTCGGCACATATCCGGGCAGCATCGTTATCACAATATCGCCGGACAGCGTGGCCTCAGTGCCGCCGTTGATCTTCAGGTTGGGCGAGCCAGAACTGATCTTCACAGTCTCTTTGGCCAGCGGATAACCGCCTGCCTTGCTGCCGTCCATGACCACCAGTGTATTCTTGGTCGTATCAATCACTATCTGGCGCGACACACCAGTTTTGGCCAGCAATTCCGCTGTGGTATTGCCAATCTGCTGAATCGGATTGGGAGTGTTCAATGCCATGAGTAGGTCTCCTATAAGCTGCCCAAGTCAGCAGCCATGTACGGTTTGCCATCAACACCTGTTTTCAGCACATTGCCGCTGTCCGTGGACACAGGCGCTGTAATCTTGCTGGAAATAAGCGACGCCAGCCTGTCCAAGTCAACACCAATCTTGCCATTGCTGTCAACCTGCAAGCCCGTGGACACGTCAACAATGTCGCTTGCGTTGATCGTCAAGTCGCCACTCTCGGGATTGACCAGGAGGCCAGCTCCCAAACTGCTCGAGGACAGGCCAGGGTTCTGCACATACAGCTTGCCATCCCGATCCGTTGTCCGCAACATGTTGCCACTGGCGGGGCTGATTATACTGGCAATCTCCAGCTCCAGCTCGCCTTTGGCATTGACTTTCAGCGCACTATTCTCAATGGGCAGCGCCACGCGCAGCTTGTTGTCCTGCACAGCCAAGCCGTTGTCGGCGCGAAGCTTCATCTCGTTGTTGCTGTTGAACGCAAAGGGGCTCTCGCTGTCCACAGACACATTCAGCTTGTTGCCCTTGACCGACAGGCCAAGCTCCGTATCAAGCATAAGCTCCTTGTTGGAGTTGAACTTCAGCGCTCCATCCGTGGACACCAGCATGTTCAGGTTGTTGTTCACAACCGAAAAGCCGCCACCCGTCGTAAGCTGCATCTCGCCATTGGCGTTGAACGTAAACGGACTGTCAGACGCCACAGCCACACCCAGCTTGTTGCCGGTTACAACCAGGCCCTGTGTTACGTTTATGTCCAATTCCTTGTTGGCTGTAAAGCCCAACGCACTGCCGGGAGGCACGGATACGCCGAGGCGATTGGCCGCGATGCTCAGGCCATTCTCCACCGCAAGCTCAATCTCGCCTGCGCTGTTGAATGTAAACGGACTTGTGTCATCAACAATTATGCCCAGCTTGTTGCTGTCCACACCGAGGCCATTGCGCAACTGCAACACCAGCTCGTTGCTGGCATTGAACGACAACGCACCCTGCGCATCCACAATGATGTTCACCGTCCCATCGCTGGGCAGCAAACCCTTGCCGTACTTGGCGATAATCGGATTGACATTGATATAGTAATCCTCTCCGCCATTCGGCCCATTCATGTGAATACGCAGATACGTCCCCGTTTCCCCGCCTTCCTGCGGCGTGAAATTCAACAGCCACTCAAAGCCCGTCGGACGCAAATTCATATCTTCCCACGGAATTTTCACTTCAGCAATGGGCGAGCCGTTGCGTCCCGTAAAATAGATATTCCCGTCCTTGAACTCGGTATGCAGAGTCGTTGACAGCTTGCCGTCCTTCGGCGTCAGAATCGCATCATCAGCGTGAATTATGCCTACAGGGTCAACGCCCACCTTGCCGTCAACAAAACGCAAGGTGTCATCGGCCTTGATGCTCACCTGCTTTATGGCGTCAATCTCAATGCCCTTGCCGCCAAAGTATTCATCCACCAGCTCCGACACGTCCATGTACAGGTCTTTCACCTGCCCCGTATCCAGCTTGAACTGGAGATACAGATACTTGCCCGGCGCATACCCAATCGGATTGTCAACAAAATCCGCCTGCGTCGGCAACCCGGGGATGTCGGGGAACTTCAGCGCCGCTTCGCCGATTGGCACGTCATTCTTGCCCAACAGCGATATGACCTTCTTCTCAGCGTCATACTCCAGCTTCAGGACTGTCTTGATCAGACCTTCCTCGGCGACCACCACGCGATCCTTCGGATCAACCAGGCTCTCCGCCATGATCGGCATGTCAACCAGCAACTGCGGCGTCGGACAGCTGCATGTGCAATCGCTGGACTGGCAGCCACCCTTGTTGAATGTCAACCCGCCACCCGGCGCGACCTCCACAGACACCACGTTGTCTTTCACGCTGATGCCGTTGCCAGCCGTTACCAAAAGCTTGCCCAGGTCAACGTAGGCGTCAACCTGCTTGTCCCCGGCGGCCTGATAGCGAATGTGCAAATAGGTGCTTTTCTTGTACGGATTCTCCACAAACCCCGCCGGTTTCGGCGGCAGATAATCCCGCAGCACCTCCATCTCCGTCGGCACGCCGGATATGATCGGCAGCACATGCTCCGATATGACAGCCTTGTCCTTGCCCAACAGCGACAGTGTGTTGGTCGCGCTGTCAAACTCCAGCGACAAATCCGCACGCATCAGATTGTCCGACACCTTCAGCACCTGATCCTCGGGCGAAAGCATCTTCCCCAGCCGCAAGTACAGCTTGCCGTCCGTGTTCGTGATTATCGCATTATGCTCCAGCTCACTCACCACGCCGGAACCCGTCAACAACAACCCCGTGCTGTCCGTCTCCAGCAAATTCAGCTTGCTGGTGGACACCGGCACCGCGCTTACCGGCATAACATCCCCCTGCGCCATCGGCTCATGCTGCGTACCATCATCGCTCATTACCACCGGCACAACCGTTTTACTCATTTTCATGCTCCTTATGCTTGCGCCGCCAGTGCCGCAGACAATCCTGCCGCTCCTCCTGGCTCATCTGCATCCACTCCGCATCCGCAGACTGATTGTCGCTTACATCAATAAACCGAACACCGAGCTTCTTGTACATCAGCCCGTCCAGCACCTTCACCCCCGCCACCGACACAAAAACCACTATCCCTATCATAACCGTAGGGTCGGCACTTTGATCCATCAACGGCAGCAATAACGCACATCCTACTGCCAATGCCCCACCCACAGCACTGGAAATTATGACATTCGCAAAATTCGCCCATCCCGTAGCGCCCATACATGATTTCCTCAACCCCTTTACTCCCTTAAGGAAAAATATGGAAAACGCCAGAGCAAACAATGGAATCAAGTCCAGCAGGATGTCCACATACGCACTAGCTTTTGCCACTGGCATAGACTTCTCCTGCACATTCCCTGTTACCGCTGTATCAATCATCGGCCACCGCCTTACCCTCCATGCCCGCATACCAGCCACGGAGCGCTGACAGCTTGCCGTTACACAACTCAAAGGCATCCCGCACGTCCAGCACATATCGGGCATACGCCACTGCCGCCATGTCAGGATTACCCTCCCGCAACATACCCATCACCGCCGTGCTAGTCTCCGGCTCCCGACAGTCCACCAACAGACTCTCCGGCGGCTTTATCAGCGTCGCGACGCGCTCTATCCGCTTCGAGCAGCCGCTCAAGCTTGTCAATGCGATCACTCCCAAAACTATGCAGGCTCTTCGCCAGCTCACTGTCCGCTTTACTCCTGGCATCCAACACCCGCCTTTCCAGCGACGTCATCGCAGCTATTACCCGCTCCGTCTCCACCGCCTGATTTTTCAGTATCAACAGCTCCGCATTGAGCAAGCTTACTTCATGCTGTAACGCCTTGTAGTGGTTCAGCCCCACCCACCAAAATCCCATAGCGCCACCAAACAGCAACACCATGATTATCGCATATTTTATCCCACGCATAACGCCTCCAGCAACTTGCCCTCCTTGCGCCTGCGTCCCGCATACTGCACAAACCCATTCTTCAGCTCATTACTGGCACTGCACCAGTCCTGCGCCACCAAATACCCCCACGTCCGCGGCCAGTCCCGCCTTACTCCGCCACACCCCTTCTGATAGCACAAGCTCATTATCACCGCCTGCGCCTGCCACGGCAACTTGTCGTATGGCACCGAGGACGCCTTGTTGTACGCCGGTATCACATACGTCCGCAAATACCCGCCATGCACAGCATCATCCGTCTCTATCGCCACACTCTCACTCACCTGCAACGGCTTCCTATACAGCGCATCCAAAGCCGCCACCCGCTTCTTGCCTATGTATGGCTCATATATCCCCACAGCACGCGCACCCAACCCATACCCGCGCAGCTCCGCCACGCTCGTCTGCCCCAAGTCAACTCCCGTGCCTATCGTTACCCCGGAGGCACCCATCGCCGTGAACCCGTCCGGCTTCCGGCTGCCATTGTAATTCCCCTCATAACACGGCACATATCCCACGAGTTTCCGCTTCCCTTCCACATCCCACAGAAACTCCACTATCTTCTCCATGTCCACCATGTCTTCTCTCCATAAAAAAACGGGCAGCACTGACATTTCCTGCCAGTTACCACCCGTTGCAGCAAATTTACCCGCTGTCTATTTTTTTGTCAATCCTTTTCTCCCACCTTTTTCAGCTCCTCCCGAAATTTCGCCATCCCCCACAACAACCTCCCCGGCGTCGTCAACTCGATCAGCCGCCGCTCACACCGCCGCCGACTCCGTGTCAAACTGTCCCCGTCCAAACACCCACGCGCCATCTCCTCCACCTCAGACATCCACTCTCCCAAACTATACTCAGCACTCACCGCCAATACTCCTTGTCCTCTATAATCCCACTCCGAACCAGCCTGTCCAATACTCCCCAATACTGCCGCGCCACCAACCCCTCCACTCCCCACTCCTCCAACATCCCTATATCTCCCTCCGTCGCCCGAGGCCGCGTATCCCCTCCCGGAACCGCTCTCCCCACCTTCTCCCCCCTCTGCATCCGCTGTATATCCTCCCAATCATACCCAAATATCTTCATCGCCAATCCCCCACAAATGCCAAATTATCCCTTCCATTACTATAATACTCCACCTTGCGCCTCCCCCCGTACCCCCCATAGCCAGGCACCCCAGAGCCAACCCCCCATCCCCCGTCCATCACCGCACCCACTACCCCAGGCACCACCCGCTCCGCTACCTCCCGCGCTCCCACCTGTATCGCCTCCCCCAACACCATGTCCCATACCACACTCCCCGTCCCCAACGCCGCATACCCAGCCGCTCCCACACAGCCACCCTGCAACATCCCACATAACACCATTATCAATAACAGCCGCATCCTCATTTCCACCCCCTCCATCCTTTCGCCACTTCCAACTTCGCCTTTCCCAAATAATCCTCCGGCAACGCCCCCACCAACCTCAATAAACCCCGCGCCTCCACAGGATACGGCGTCGCAAACCGTCCCACACTCCGCGCTACATCCGCCATCTTCCACGCCAGCCAGTCCCGCTCCAATCTCACCCGCTCCAATTCCGTCATCTCCGCTCCCCCATTATCACCCCCGTCAGCCTCGCCAACAACTTGTGTTCCGCTATCTCCCACAACTCCTCCTTCTGCGCCGGCAATAACCCCACAGCCTTCCCCACCCAATCAAAATCCGCCATCACCAAATGCAATACCTCATGCAACGCCAGCCACTCTATCGCCCTCCCACCACCATGATAACACCTCTCTATCCTCTCCCCCATCACAAAATCCGCCGTCCGATTCTCCACATCATACCGCACACACGCACTGCTACCACCCTTCCCATTATCCTCCCAATAATAATACACCGTCCAGTCCCGTAACCCCAACTCCCCCAGCCACTTCCCTACATACTTGCAAAACCTCCCATAATCATCATCACTCGCCTCCACAAACTCCCCACCACCCTTTCCATAATCAACTTCCATTTTTCACCCCTTGCGTTTTTGTTTTTTTATATTTGTAAAAGTAATTTGTCAAGAATAATTTTGTGAAATTGAATTTTGGGGTGGTTTTACCACCGAGGTTTGATGTCAAGGATTAAATTTTTAAGAGGGTTATGAGGGTGGATATATTTTTTTCTTAAGCCCTTCTTTGGGGCTTTTGGCGCGCCGCCGTCCAAAAGCCCCACCGCCTCGTGGGTTCGTTGACCGGGCAACGCCGTTCCCCCTTGCAAGTCATATCGGACATACACTTGTGAGATTACCCACTTGCTAGTAGGTTCTTTTTCCCAGGCAGCTTATCTACCACTTGCGAGCAGGTTCTTTTTCCCGGGCGGCCTCGTACTCACTTGCGAGCAGGTTCGTATATAATCTTGGGATAGTACCTACTAGCTCAATAGGATTTTCCCCCCGCCGGATTTATCCTACAAATTAGTAGTATCATTTTCCGCGCATATAAGTTACTACCTATTATCGTATTATTCAGTACAAGATATAAGAAAAGAAATAATAAAGAAATAAGATTATGTTTTTTGAGATTATAGAAGATTATAATAAGATATAAGAGAAATAAGAAAATACAATAAAGAACAAATAAGAGCAGTCTATATCCATTAAAGGCATAGGCATAATCCCAAAAAGTCTAATTATTTCAATAGGTTATCCCAATACAAACAACTGTATAATTTTCATACAGGCTGTATGATTTTTTGACAGTGTAGATAAACCATTGATAACATTAGCAAATACGATAAAACTTGGTAAAACTTGATAAAAATAGTGTAAAAATAATTGACAAGATAATGCACACTACATAAATGCCAGCTTATATCCTATTGATTTTATTGACTTTTTTCAAGCTGGCACGGCGCTTGCTATATCCCAAGTGTCGGGCCCCAGATAGGCTGGGCCCCGAGGCTCCCCCGGATTATCCGGGCAACTTCTACAGGAGTGTGTCTATAAAGCGTTACCCTTGCCACTTGTCAGCATATACGTTACGGAGTGTAGCCGCCGGTATAGTACGGTCTATATAGGCACGGAAAACACTCTACGGGAAACTCCGTATATGAAACATCCACCGACAAGGGTTGGGGTCTGGAACTATCGCCAAAGTCCGCGCTACAGATTGCGCCCGCCGCAAGTGCAAGGCGGTTCAAGCCATAGGCAAGGATATGCTGAAATAATCCTCTACCTTGTCTAGGGTAATTGCAGAAAACTGAATAGGGAGACGCATAGCTAGCAACGGCTATGCAAGGGAAAGAACCTTGTCTTGCGGGCATTGTTCTTACGCCCTGACCGCGAGGCGGTCTTTGGTTCGGGCGTATAACGCAAGGCAAGTAACTTCAAAAGAGGAAAACATGGACGCTAAGACACAGCAAACACTGGAGCAAATTGCTGCCGAGACTTTCGCCCGCGACTTTGACGGCACGGGCTTTAGCCGTGAGGAAATCCAGCGCGACATCATCGTCATGCAGGAATCCGATCGGCAGCAATATCAGGTTGTCAAAAAGTGGTCGAAGGGCGCCCGCCAGGCGCTCCTCCACCGTGGCAATGTCAATGCCATCAACCGCTTCCTGCGCGTATTCCAGGGACTCGAAGTGCCATACGCATATCAAAAGGCGTATGCCAATTTCGCCGTGTTCTGCGGAGCATTCCGCATGATCGAAACCGGCAATGGGAAGTCCACATATCGGGAATTTGCTCCAGATATGGCCCTCGTCGAACCCGGCGAGGGGGGCTTATTCAAGTCAACCTGGACAAAAGCCAAGGCGGAGTTTTGTCAGCGCCAGCTCGAGGCTGTCCCCTCGGAGCACCTGTTCAAGGTGCAATGGCGTCAGCCCAAAAAGGCGCAAAGCCTCAAGCAGGAGCTTGCCCGCGTTGAAGCGGCAGCGCTCCGCCTGCGCAAGCTATGGGACAAGACGGCGCCAGAGGCAGAGGATTACAAGACGGCGCAAGCCCTGCTGACACTTATGTCAGCCTTGTACCCTGACCTTGCGCCTATGAGTGCCACTCAGCGGCGCAAAGTTATGGCAGAGGAAATTCTCGCCGCCGAGGCGGAGTGCGAGGCCGAGGCCGAGGAATCCGACGAAGACGCCGCCTAGCCTGGCGGCATAAACCAAACAGCACGAGCCGTGTTGACAGCACGGCTCGTGCTGTTTTTGTGCTGGCGGCGCAACCAGCAGGCATTGCCAGTGAGACAGCGCTGTCTTTCATGCCAACTCTGAAACTGGCATAGCACAGGACAGCTCTGTCTTTTCCCGGCCTATATGCTGATAGTGTTGGCAGCGAGGCTCCGCTGTGTGCTGGCGGTGCTGGCGGGGAGGCTCGGCTCCCCCATGCCCCCAAAAAATAATTGGCACAAAAGAGGAGAGACTTGCGCAAAACTGTCAGCGAAATAAATAATAATAATAATAATTAATTAAGTTAAAATTATTATTATTATTATTATTCTTATTGGTAGGTTGGTAGTTAGGTAGTTAGTAAAAAAAAAATACGAGGCCTTAAGAAAATTTTTTTTTAAAATTGGGTTTTTCGGCGCACGAAT
>N._stephensi_708_cecum__coassemble_67_pt1 | contig 11942 bp, 9 predicted proteins | sample N__stephensi_708_cecum__metabat2_low_PE_009 | metagenome-assembled genome bin N
GTGAGAACCTGATATAAATTGATTTCTTACTAATGCATCTTCACATTCAAATAAATCTCTAAATACTTTTTCTATTGTATCTCTTCCCAAATCATTATACCCATATCCTGTAGTTTCGTGGAAACAACTTTCGGTTACTTCATTCTTATGAAAAGCATTTAATACTTTTAGACTATTTAATTGGCATAATTCATCTAATTTATTAAATTCTTCTTGGCAATCTTTTTCTGCTTCTTTTACTAAGTTTAATACTTTATCACTTATTCCTAATGTGTTATACATTTTATCACCTTATCTATCCATTATATTTTCCGCCATCTACTCTTATAATTGAATCATTTATATAGTTTGCTTTTGATGATGCGAGAAAGACTACTATTTTAGCTATTTCTTCAGGTTCTGCAAATCTTCCTAAAAGTATTTTTTTCTTTTCTTCATTAATTTGATCAATACTTAAGTCTTTATTCATTGCAGTTTTTACCCATCCTGGGCAAATACAATTAACTGTTATGAATGGGGCTAATTCTCTTGCAAAGTTATGTGTTAGAGAAATAATTCCTGCCTTGGATGCATCATAGTCACAACTTTCTGGATAGTAAGTGTCTATTGCATTTGTTGAAGAAATATTAATTATTCTTCCCCTTTTCTTCTCTTGCATTACTTTTCCTACATACTTAGAGCAAAGGTAAGTTCCTACTACATTGACGTCTAAGATTCTTTTAAATTCTCTTATGTTTTTATCCATTAAAAGTTTGTCTCTACATACACTGGCATTATTTACTAGTATATCAATTCCACCGAATCTATCAACTATTCTATTAACCATTAATTCTACTTCTTCTTCTTTAGAAATATCACATTGTATTACCATTGTATCTACGCCATATTGTTCTCTTATTCTTCTTTCAAATTCTCTTGCTTCTTTTTCTCTATGGCAATAGTTTATTATAACACTTACTCCTTGTTTTGCAAATTCTTCAATACAACTTGCACCTATACCTCTATTGCTCCCTGTAACTAATGCTACTGTTTTACTCATAATATCACTTCCATTATTTACTTATTGTTTTTTAAATACTCTTCTAATTCACTTATATTTTTAACATCTACAAGAATTGAAAATACACTACCATCTTTTATCGTTACTATTGATGGTTCAACTATGTCTATTTCAGTTAAGCTTAATTCTTTTAATATAGAATCATAATACTTTTCTGTATCTGTTTTTATTTCTATATAATTGATATTTAAATTATTTAACTCTTTTTTTATTTCATTACAGTTATCACATTTTGTTTTTCTAAATAAAACATTTATATTTTCTTCTTTTTTTATTTTTCTTAATGGTTTAGATTCATCACTATTAAACTTTTTAATAAATGCTAGAGATACTACTAAGATAAAGACTATGATTATTACTATAGCTTTAAATAGTCTTTTAAATAAGTTTTCTAATTCTTGATCCATAGTCTTATTCCTTTCATTATTTTGATTTACCTAATAATTCTTTTTTTTCTTTAAATTTAGTTTTTGTAAGTCCAAATACAGGATTGAATCTGCCATCTTCTGTTATTATGTTTTCATTTATTTCATATAAATAGTTTTCTCTTTCTATGATTTCTTCTAATGTTAATTTTAGAATACTATTACTTTTTAATAGAATATGTAATAAGGACTTTCCATTTAGATATCCCATTATTCTTTGAAGATGATCTTTACTATAAATAATTATTTGAGGTAGTAGATATTCTTCCCCATAGCTTTCTTTTATAGCTATAATGCTATTTTCTAGTTCATCAGCATTTTTTCTATATACTGTTCCAGTCGGATTAATTCCGTATTTTTGACATACTTCTATTATTTTTCTTACTTCGCTTGGTACTTTAACAAAAGCATTATATGGTGGTTTTTCTCCTACCAATTCTAAATAAATATTATTAATTTCTTCTATTTCATTTCCTGTTCTTTTAAATACTGAACCTTTAGGAATAATTCCTACTTTATTACATGATTTTACTGAATCAATAAATCCATCTGGGTCTTTTCTAAATACGCTAGGAGATATTTGTATATCATTATCTATACACAAATCTATTATTTCTCGTAACTCTGATGGTTTTCTTCTATACATTGCATCTTCAGGGGATAGTCCATATTCATCGCATATAGAATCTATTGCGGCTAATTCATATTTTGTTCTAAAGAACATGGCATTGGATATTTTTTTATTATTTTCTCTACAATATTTAATTACTTCTCTAAAATTTTCTGCATTTCTTTGGAAATGAGATCCTGTCGGAACTATTTCATTTTCAAAACAACATTTTATTATTTGATCTACTTCTTCTGGTGTTCTTTTAAATATGTTGGCAGATATTGGAACATTATTATCTTTGCATATTTTTATTATTCTAATTATTTCACTATTTGTTCTATCTACAGAAGTTACTTGAAATGGTATTCCGGCTCTTTTAAAGATTGTGACTGATGATTTTAATTCTTGAGGCGTTTTTTGAAATATTGCGCCTGATATTTCAATATTGTTTAAATTGCATATTTTTACTATGTCAATTATTTCTCCTGGATGTCTTTTAAACATTGTATTCTCTACTTTTAAATTCAAAGAAGTACAAGTATTGATAATTTCTTCTATTTCATCACCTGTACTATAGAATACAGCGCCTTCTTTTTTTATACCATATTTTTCACAAGTAATTAGTATTTTTTTTAATTCTTCTGGATTTTCTTTAAACATACTTCCTGTAATTTGTTGTATATTATTTCTTCTACATATGTTTATAATTTCTTCTACTTCTTTACTGCTTCTTCCAAACATTGATTCAATAGGTTCTACTTTTAATCTATTGCACACTTCTATTATTCTTCTCATTTCTCGAGGATTAGTTCTAAACATACTTGCTTTTACAGGAAGAAAAAATTCTTCACATATATCAACGATTTCATTTACTGTTTTAGCATCTTTTCTAAAAACAACTCCATTATTTATTTCATTTTCTCTACATACTTCCATTATTGATTTTAATTCATCTATTGGGCATGCGTACATACTAGATACTAATTCTTCATTGTTTTCTTTACAATATTTCACTAATTCTTTTAAGTCATTTGCATTTTTTCTAAATATACCTGAAGATATTACTAGTCGTTCATCGATACAAACTTGAATTATTCTTAGAATTTCACTTGGATGTTGTTTAAATATTGTGGCAGTTATTGGAATTTTGTATACATTACAAATAGATATTATTTCTTCAATTTCGGATATTGTTCTTCTCGTTGTACATACTGCAAGTATTGTTTCATTGTCTAATTTATTACCAAAATTATTTACTATATCCTTAATTCTATCTATTTTTACTCTTAATATTGTAGTATTTTTATTAATTAATTCTTTTCCAAATATATTTTCTACATATTCATATGTTCTTACTAACTCTTCTGTTGGTGTTGAAAGGATATGTAGACATGTTTCTATGTTATAACTATATATTTCTTTTTTTTGTAAGAATGTATAATTAGTCTTTATAGTCTCCATTGATGTACATAAAACACTTGGACATTTTTCAATATTTTTTGTACTTATATTTAAATCTTTAATTAAAAAATTTAAGATACCTTCTATCTCTTTTATTTCACTTTTTTCTTCTAATTGATTTATTCTTTCTTTAGAAAATCTTAGACCATATCTTATAATTATTTCTAATAATTTCTCTCTTTTAGTCATCTAGATACCCCCATAATTCAGTATTTGTGTTTAGGAGTTCTATATAATCAATGCCTATTTTTTTTATTAGTGAATTCACTTTTTCTGTAAATTCTACATTATCTAAAATAAATAAATATGGGTATAGTTCTATAATATCTTCAACACTTTGAAATCCTAATTTTAATAAGTATTTTATATTCATTAAAAGATTCTCTGATTCTTCCCCTATACAGTTAATGATATTTATTCCGTATATTTCCATTAATTTATTAAAATCTATATCCATATTATCTACCTTCTCCTATCATAATTTTACTATATTTTTTTTAAATATAAAAGAAAAAGATATGATTACATATCCTTTACTTTACTTTTTCAATATCAATGTATGTTACTACATCATTTAGTTCACATTTACACTTATCTTTTAAACTTATATCTTTTGTTAGACTATCTCCTAGTACTTCTCCCATAATATAGTCTTTGTATAGTTTAAACATCTCATCAATTTTATCTTCTCCATTATATAAGATATTAATATGATCTGTTATAACGAAGTCTTTTTCTTTACGAAGGGATTGAACATTGCGAACAAATTCTCTAGCTAGTCCTTCTAGGATAAGCTCATCAGTTAATTCTGTATCAAGTACTACTATTGTTCTGTTATTTGAAGTTGATGCATAACCTTCTTTTTGTTTTATAGAAATAATAGTATTTTCATTATTTAATTCAAAGTCTTCTCCATCTAGTTTTATAGTTAGACCATTTTCTGAAATAGTTGCAATTTCATTACTTGTAAGTTTTGATAAAGCGTTTTGTAATTCTTTTATTTTTGGTCCTAGAGTTTTTCCTAATACTTGGAAGTTTGGTTTAACAATATATTCTAAGTATTCAGTCATATCATCTTTGAATTTAATTTCTTTGACATTTAACTCTTCCATGATTACTGGTAGTAAGTCTCCAATAATCAATTCATCTGATTTTGGAAGTATTAAGTTACTAATAGGTTGTCTTACTTTGATGTTTACTTCTTCTCTTGCGAATCTTCCTAGTGAGCAAATATCTCTTACTAAGTCCATTCTCTCTTCTACTACTTCATCTATTAGTGTTTCATCTTCTTTAGGGAACTCTGCTAGATGTACTGACTTTTCATTAGTTAGTTTTCCATAAATTTCTTCTGTTAGGAATGGTGTCATTGGAGCACATAATTTACATAGATCAACAAGTACTTCATATGTAGTTAGATAAACTTGTTTCTTTGACTCAGTTAACTCTGAATCCCAGAATCTACGCCTATTACTTCTAATATACCAGTTTGATAAGTCATCGTTTAAGAATGGTACGATTAGTTTTGCTGCTTTATTAAGGTCATATTCAGCATATGCTTCATTTACACCTTTTATTAATTTATTTAATTTTGAAATTAACCATCTATCGATTAGTTCTCTATTTTTTACTGGGATATCATATTCTCTTGGGTCAATCTTATCTGCATTTGCATACATTTCAAAGAATGAATATGCATTTTTAAATGTAGATATATATTTTGAATATATTTCTTTTAGGCCATCTACATCAAATTTTAATGGTGTCCAAACTGGGGATGCGTATAACATATAGAATCTTACTGTGTCGGCTCCATACTCTTCCATTATTTCAAATGGTGAGATAGCGTTTCCTCTTGACTTATGCATCTTTTGTCCATTTTTATCTAATAAAAGATCATTTACAAGGACATTTTTATATGGAGTTTTTCCTGTTACAAATGTAGATACCACTAATAGAGAATAGAACCATCCTCTTGTTTGATCTATTCCTTCACAAATAAAGTCTGCAGGAAATTGATCTTCAAATACTTTTTTATTTTCAAATGGATAATGATATTGAGCAAATGGCATTGAACCCGAATCAAACCAACAATCCATTACATCTGGTACTCTTTTCATTGTTTTTCCACATTTTGGGCATTTAATATGTACATCATCTACATATGGACGATGTAGTTCAATATCTTCATCAATACTTTCAATTGCTTTTTCTTTTAGTTCTTTACGTGAACCTATCATTTCATCATGACCGCATTCACATCTCCATAATGGGATAGGTGTTCCCCAATATCTATTTCTAGAGATTGCCCAGTCATTCATATTTTCTAACCAGTTTCCAAAACGTTTTTCTCCAACGTATGCTGGGAACCAATTAACTTTATTATTCTCCTCAATTATCTCTTTTTGTTTTGCCGTTGTCTTAATGTATAAAGATGGTTTTGAATAATATACAAGTGGTGTTTTGCATCTCCAACAATGTGGATAGTCATGGTTCATTTTTTGTTTTTTAAATAGTTTATCTTCACTAGCTAGATACTTAATTATTTCAACTTCAAGTTCTGAATCTACTACTAGTCTTCCTTTCCATGGCCCTTCTGTATAACATCCATCTTCTCCTACTGGGTTAAGCATTGCGAGATCATATTTTAGACCTACTTCATAGTCATCTTGACCGAAAGCTGGAGCAATATGAACAATTCCAGTACCATCAGACATTGTGACATAATCTGCACATGTTACAATAAATGCTTTCTTGTTTTCTGGTACTTTTAAGATTGGCATTAATTGTTCATATTCTCTATTTTCTAAATCTTTTCCTAGGTATTCTTCTACAACTTCGTATTCATCACCTAGTATTTTTTCTGCAAGGGACTCTGCAACTATAAAGTTATATCCTTTTGATAAGCATTTTATATATTTTTCATTTGGATTTACACATAGTGCAGTGTTTGAAAGTAGAGTCCATGGAGTTGTAGTCCATACTAAATAATAAGTATTATCTTCATCTTTTGCTTTGAATGGAACGTATACAGTATTAACTGATATTTCTTTATATCCCTGTGCGACTTCATGAGAAGCTAGTCCTGTTCCACATCGTGGACACCATGGCACTATTTTTAATCCATCGTAGATATATCCATCGTCAAATATTTTTTTTAGAATCCACCATTCTGTTTCTATATAGTTATTGTCATATGTGACATAAGGATGCTCTAGGTCGATAAATTGTCCCATTTCTCTTGTGAACTTAGTGAAATATTCTTCATTTTTCCAAACACTTTCACGACATTTTTGGTTAAATTCTTTGATACCATATTTTTCAATATCACCTTTTCCATTGAAGCCTAGTTCTTTTTCTACTTGTACTTCGACAGGAAGTCCATGTGTATCCCAACCTACTTTTCTTACTACTCTATATCCTTGCATAGATTTATATTTACATATGGTATCTTTTAATAATTTTGCCATCATATGATGAATTCCTGGCATTCCATTTGCTGTTGCTGGTCCATCATAGAAGACATAATTTTCACTATTCTTTTTGCTACTTACACTTTTTTCAAAAACTTTGTTTTTTTCAAAGTATTCACTATATTTAGTTTCTACTTCATTTATTTTTCCTTGTTCTAACTTCTTAAACTTCATATTTACTACCTCTTTCTTATACTATAATTACATAACTATAATAAACTAAAAATAATATTAAAAATATAATTCCTTCTCTTTTTGATATTTTGTAATCATTAAATGAAAACATAAATAGAAGAGTGGCTGATACTATCATAACTATTAAATCAATATAACTAAATGCAATAGAACCAATTCCTCCAAATAATGTTACTGGAACTCCTATAACCATTCCTATATTAAATATGTTACTTCCTACAACATTACCTATTGCGATATCATATTCACCTTTTCTTGTTGCGGTAACACTTGTGACTAATTCAGGAAGAGATGTTCCAAGGGCAATTATTGTTAAAGATATTAATCTTTCACTTACTCCTAGAGCTGTTGCTATTGCGCTGGCACTATCTACTACAAAGTTGCTTCCAAGTATAATTCCTATTAGTCCTATTATGGTAAATAGAAATGCTTTCTTCATAGAAATTGTTTCTTCCTCTTTTTCTTCTTGTATTTTATTTCTTGCCATGCTAATTAAATAATATATAAACACTAAAAAGAATAGCATAAGAATAAAACCATCCAATCTTGTAAATGAGTTTTTAACACCTTTATCAAAAATACTATCAGACATTAATGCAGCAAAAGCTAAAGTAATAAGCATTGTGATTGGTAATTCTTTTTTTACTGTATTATTTTTTACATTTAATGAATGGAATAATGCAGATACTCCTAATATCAACAATATATTTAGTATATTACTACCTATTACATTTCCTAATACGATATCTCCACTTCCTGATAATAATGACTTGACACTGACTGCAAACTCCGGTGCACTTGTTCCAAAAGATACGATTGTTAGTCCTATTAACATCTTTGATACTTTGAAGTTTGCGGCTACTCCACTTGCTCCATCTACAAAGAAATCTGCTCCTTTAATCAATACTACGAACCCTACTACCAATAAAATTGTATTTAATAACATATTTCCCTCCTTTTTATTTTATGATTGAAAGATAAAAAAAGAACGAATCCATCTAAGGACGAAATCGTTCGTGGTACCACCTTAATTTATAAGTATTAACTTATCTTGAAACTATAACGCGTTACCGTATTTATCTTATCCATAAATCACAACTTGAAAGTGATCTAAGTATTTCTTCATTATCTATTTTCACCAAACATAGACTCTCTAAAAACTCTAAAATACTCCGTCTTTCGCACTTGCTTTCGCCATTTAATATAACATAAATAATATTTTATTTCAACACATAATATGAAAAAAACATCGTAATAATACGACATTTTTATTCTTTTTCTAGAGTTAGATTTATAGTTCCTCCATCTCCTAATTTATCATTTTCAAATGCTGTAAGGTAGTAATCACCATCAGTACAATTAAAATTAACACTTTCTAATTCTTCATCTTCACTTGAATCCTGTGCAAAATTATGTTTTCCAAATTTCCAAGTACAACTATTTCCATCTATTTCTCCACTACCATTACTATTTATAATTACATATTCTATTGTTGTTTTCTCTTGTGAATATTTTCCATAATGAAGTGTTTTATTATTTAATTTAAATGATGATTCTTGTTCTTTTTTAGCAGCTTCTTCCTCAGCTTTTTTCTTTTCTTCTTCAGCTTTCTTTTTTTCTTCCTCTTCAGTTTTTTTCTTCTTAAAATAATCTTCTGCAGCAGGTCTTATTTCGTTTTCACCAATATCATTATCTTTTAATAATGTTTCTTCATTTATTTCATTTTTATCTAGTTTTTCTACATCAAATGAATTTTCTAAATCATATTCAATACTGTTATTTAAAATTGGAGTATTTTTATATGTATTTACTATTACAAAGTAATCATCCATAAAATCTGCTTCTTTAATTACTTTCTTTTGTTTTCCTATTATTGTATAGTTACCTTCATATTTTGAATAGAAATAATTTCTATCAGAACTTACTGAATATGCATATCCAAATGAATCTCTTGAATCTAGTTGAAAACTATCTTCATAAGTTACTTCATCACCTATTTCAAATTGTAAAATATACTTTTTGGATGAATCTTCAGCATAAACTACTAATTCTTGTTTTCCATCTTTATCAATATCTATATTTAGCAAATGTACTTTGTCAGTTGTAATATTACTATCTTTAAGACCTTTATTTATCTCTTTTGCTAAGTCTCCACTTTTTAGAGCAGAATTTAGAGTTTTAACAAATTGGCTTTCACTTTTAGACTTATCTTCTACATCTTTGTCTTTTGTTTTATTATTATCATTTTTCTTAGGAATAAAGATTATAAGTAAAATTATTCCTAAAATTATGAGTGCAGATATCACACCTATTATGATATACAATTTTTTGTTGTTCTTTTTTTTAGGTTTGCTCTCTTTAGATTCTTCTTTCTTACCTTCTTTTGATTTCTCCTCTTTTTGGTCTTCATCTTTTCTTTCTTCTACTTCTTCGTCTTGTTTTTCACTATCTTGTTCTTCGCTGTCTTCTATTTCATCATTTTCTTCTTCATCTTCAATATTCTTATCTGCAATATCTTTATCATAAAATTCTTCATCTTGCATTTTGTCTTCTAATCCATCTAAATCTACAACTTTAGTTTCTTCTTCAGTATAATCTTTATTCATAAGTGTCCTCCTTTATGGAAAAAGTAGACATGTGTCTACTCGTTATCTAATCCTATTTTATCTATTTCATCTATAATACGCGAATAATCCTGCATATTACTTTTTAATTTATTTTTAAATAATCTCATATTTTTTTCTAGTAGTTCTCTTTCATTTTCAGTTTTCTGTGCTCTAAGTAATGCATCGTTTACTATTCTTGATGCATTGTCCTTAGCTTCACGTATGAGGATTTCACTTTCTTCTAGAGCCATCTTTTTTATTTTATTGCTCGACTCTTCTGCTCTTATAATTGCATTTTTCATAATGTCTTTCATTTCTCTATAGTAATTTATTTCTTTTTGTAGTTTATCGATTTCTTCTTGTTGACTTTTTATTTTTGAAACAATTGATTCTGTTTCTTTAATTACTTCATCTATGAAATCATTAACTTCTTTGCGATTATAGCCATTATCCTCAAAACTGAATTTTTTCATCGAACCACCTCAGATTTATTTACTAAATCTTAAAAGAAATCATCTTCGTATTCCTTATTACTTGGTCCCTCTTTATCTTCTTTTTTAAATGTTGTTCTAATGTTTGATTGAGTTGGTGCGGGTTGTTGTGGTGCATTATCATCACTTATTTTTCCATCTACCCTAACATTATTAGGTGTGCATAGGAATATTCCTCCACCTAGTTTTTGAATATCTCCTCCAATTGCATAAATTGTTCCATATAGGAAATCCACTATTCTTTTTGCTTGGTCTGGAGTTACTCTTTTTAGATTAACTACAACTGCGTTTCTATTTTTTAAATAGTCTGCAATTTGTTGACTTTCAGAATATGCACGTGGTTCTAAAAGCATCATCTTTGAACCTGCTATTCCATTTTGTTCATGATAGTCTTCTCTTGTTGTATTGTAATATTCTTCATCTTTTCCTGATATTTCTTCGATATCTTGTTCTGCTTCAACACCGAAGATTCCTTTTAATTTATCTTTCACGTTATTATCTCCTTCATATTCATTATATTATCTTGAAGCACTACTGCATGTATATTTTTTCTTATTTTATTTTATTTTATCATAGTTTTTTCAAAAGAAAAAGTATAAATTAATAATATTTTATTTGTTTTAACTTAAATTAAACATTTGCAACAGGCATTATTGGTTGTGCAGGTGCTTGTGGCTGTTGAGTTTGTTGTTGAACTTGCATCTGTTGCTGTTGTAATTGTTGTTGCATTAGAGCTTGTTGTTGTAATTGTTGTTGTGTTATTTGCCCAGCTTGTGGTTGTTGTATTTGTTGCTGCTGAGCAATTAAATTTTGAACTACTGGGTTTGCAACTGCTTGTGCTTGTTGTGGTGCTGCTTGTCTAGGTGTATACCAAACTTTTTGTAAGTCTACGTTGTTTGATAATGGCCTTGGGTTTGGTAAGTCAATGTACATAGGTGTAGGAACTGTAAATGCGCTTCCAAATGCAATACAGTTTCCTGGTTTCAGGTTTTTTAATTGTAATACTATCTCATTTGAAATATTTGGAACCATTTCTTTTATATATTGTAAATCAACGGGGTGCATTGTTCTTAATATTACAAAGTTTGCACACTGTGATACGCAGGTATCGGATAGTTCTGATGGTCTCTGAGTTATAAGTCCTAAGAACATACCATACTTACGCCCTTCCTTAGCAATACGTTCAAATATGTTGTATCCTAACAATTCAATATCTCCATCATGTTGAACATAACGGTGAGCTTCTTCTATGATTATGTGGAATGCTCTACTTCCTCTTGGCTTAGTAACACTAGCAACTTGGAATAACATCCTAGAAATAATTTTTGTAATAACCTTTGCTGTACGGTCATCAATATAGTTAATATTAAAGTTAACTATTTGTACTCTTGAATTTGTTTGTGGATTCCATAATAATGATTCTATATATTGTTCTTTTGTTATATATTGCGGATATGAGAAGTAATGTCTATTATCTCCTGTTGCTAAAGTATGAAGACGAACACTCATAACGTTTGCTGTATCAAATACTTTATCACTTTTTAAAACGCCTTCACTAATAAGAGCAAAATCCATTGCTTCCTCAAGGTTTTGTAGTGTGTAGAACAAATTAGGTTGTTCTACT
>N._stephensi_708_cecum__coassemble_71_pt1 | contig 11849 bp, 12 predicted proteins | sample N__stephensi_708_cecum__metabat2_low_PE_009 | metagenome-assembled genome bin N
CATGGATATGCATAACCTCTTACAATTAAATCTTTTACATAAGTTTGATATATTTCTGTTCTCCAACTTTGAATATATGGGTCATACTCTCCTCCAAAAGAATAGCCTTCATTTGGAATAATATCAAAATCATGTAAGACTTGAGTAATGTTTTCAATTCCACCTTCAATCATTCGTTTTTGATCAGTATCTTCAATTCTTAAATAAAAACTACCACCACTTTGTCTTGCATAAACCATATCAGCAAAAGCACTCAAAAGATTTCCTAAATGAACACTTCCAGTTGGTGATGGTGCATATCTAGTTACCATTGCTCCATCAGGTAAATCTCTAGCAGGATATTTTTTTTCATAATAGTCTACATTATGTTCTATATTAGGAAAAAGTAAATCTGCTAATTCAACTCTTTCTTTTTCTGTCATAACACACCTCTCAATATATACATACACCTTAATAATACACTATATTTAAAAAAAAAGGAAGCAAATATATAATAGATTTACTTCCTTTACTTGTAAAATGGCTGCCCTAGTTAGATTCGAACTAACGCGTAATGGAGTCAGAGTCCACTGCCTTACCGCTTGGCTATAGGGCAATCACAATATAATTCTACACCAAATTATATTTAATTGAAAGTATAAAAATAAAAAAGAAGAAAATATTAAAATCTTCTTCCATAATTATTAAAGTCTTCATACACACTATATCCATTTTCCATTCTATTTCTTTGGCTTTCCTTTTCACGAATACTATGAACTCCAAACGCGCAACCTAAAGAACTTAATATTCCTACCAAAGTTCCAGCACCTATTAAAAATACTTTATTACCTATCTTAATCTTAGTTGTTGAATCCCCTATCTCAGGTATTTCTTCATCCATAGTTTGATAATTTAAAACTGATTCATCTTTTTCGAATTCTTCATCATCATAATCTGAAAACATATATTCCGGAACAACATAATTAGAATGACTACCACTAGGGTCAAGACTATCCATATCTATACCATCACATTCTTCAAAATACCATCTCAACTTATGCCCCTCACCACATCTTATAACATCAACCGCATCACGAGGTTCGTTTCTAAATGTAATAATCATCTCACCATTATTTTCTAATACTTCATCTTGAACAGATTCATTAATAACTTGATTATCTAACCAAGTAGCATCAACAAAATAGACCTCTCCATCAACTTTAACTGCATTCCATGCATGACGACTATTAGAAATGATAGATGAATCTGCTTGATAACCAACCCTATTTAATAAAGCTTCAACCAAAGCAGCATAATTACCACAAATTGCACTATCCTTTTCAAGAGCTCCATATAAAAGACCTCCATCATAAAACTCTTCTGCACCTACTACATTTTCAATACCCAAAGTCCTAATCATTTCTGATATTTTCTCATCATACTGCAAATGCTCTAAAACATATATTAATATAGAATCAAATTTTTCTTGATTAGTACTATTATCATCAATTCCTAGAGAAGAAACAATACCATCTAGTCTTTCATTAACCTCTATAAAAGTATCTTTATCATCTTCACTATTAAAAGTTATATTAACACCATTACTAACTAATTTATTATATTTTTCACTATCTAAATATATCGCAACATCATAAGGACCATCTCTATAAAAATCTAAATTCTTAACAGAAGTTAATTTTCCAAAATCAATATCATAATCTCCATACCCAAGTTTAATATCATCTATTTTCTCAAGATACTCTTCAACACCAGGATAAAGAGAATATCCAATTAAAGAAATACTATCAATATGAACATTATCTAAAAAAGAAAGACTATCTTTTGTAATAGCGCCGTAATCATTACATAAAAATAAAGATAAATTTTTAAGACCAGCTACGTTCTTTAGACCATCAAAATAAGTAGAATCACTAATAAAACTCTCTATATATAATTCTTCCAAATTAGGGAAATATTTTAAATAACTAAGATCAGTATCACTATCATTATAAACACGTATATTAAAAGACTTAATTCTTTCTAAATCACTTGAAGTTATCATCTCATAAGACTCTTTTCCAAGTAAAAACAAAACATCTCTTCTAACTGAATCGGGTAAACTATCTATATTAAAATCACTTATACTACTAGATACAACATCACTCGCATGAACTTCATTTACTAAACATCCACCATATAAAGAAACACCAATAACAGTTCCTAATGCCCCTATACTAAATCTTCTTAAAGGATTTCTCAAATTACCTAATTCAAATTTTTTATGATTATCATTAACTTCTAATTCCATGATACCACTCCTTTAAAAATAGTATTACAGATTCTATATTCCTTATCAGATATATCAGTAGAAACATCTAAAAAATCATCTTTATATTTAGCTAAATAAAACCTAGAATTATTAATCTCTTTATAGATAAAATAACTATATTCAGAATCTTCAATATTAAAAATACTAACTATTTCCATTTTTCTTTTATTACCAAATTCGTCATAAATATAAATATAATCCATAACTCCTCCTATACAATAAATAAAATAGAACTAACTATAATATCAAAAACAAATAAAGATAACATACCATAAGTAATATTATAATTAATTTTATTATCATACTTCTTATTAATTAATTCAAGTAATGGAACAACAATAAAGAAAAGAATCAACCCACTTATTCCAAAAAACAAAATACTTCTTAAACATACATATCCACCAATATTACCAAAATTAAGTATTTCTACACTATAATCCCAAAGTCTAATTCCACCAATATGATATAGTAAATATCCAACAACAAATTCAAGTATAGCAGAAACTATAGTACCAATTAAAAAAATATATAAAGGCTTATCCTTAATCTTATAACATGATAAAAAAATAAGTACTGCACCAAAAGCATATATAGGTATCCAAGGGCCAAAAGTAATACCTCTCTTTACAAATTTTCCTAAATCAAAATAATAAAATATTTCTTCATAAATAAAACCAAATAATCCACCAACTATAAATATTTTAAAAAGCAAATCTTTATTATCTTTTATAAGTTCCATATACCATACCACCTACTATAAAGTATATATTTTTATTTTAAACCTGTAAAGTTTATATTAAATATTTAAAAAAATTTTGTTTATGAAATATTATAATGATAAAATAAAAATAAGGATGTGACATAACATGGGAAAAATATGTAATCAATGCAATAAAGCACTAGAAGAAAATGCTAATTTTTGTACTTTTTGTGGAAGTAATAATATAAGAGAAGAAAATATAATAGAAAATCAAAATGTACAAGTACAGCAAGTACCTCAACAAGCTCCTATACAAATGAACAATCAAATGCAAGAAACACAATCCATAATAGAGCCTCAAGGAATTAATAAGCAAACTCAAAATAATATTGCGTTAGAAAATAATGAGGTACATCAAGATTTCACACAATTAGAATTCCCATCATCTAATGACTCTACTACAACTCAACCAACCACTACTCAACAAATTCAACAACCAGAATCTCCTCAAACACCAGTAGTACCAAGTGATTTTAAATTACAATCAGGAACAGATATAAATAGTCTACCTGATGCAAACAACCCATTTGATGAAGCCACAAAGGTTGAACAAATTAGTAATGCCGCAAAAAAATCAAATAAAAATACATTAAAAATAATCATAATAACAATAGGAGTAACAATTGGAATATTAATTGTAATATTAGCAATATTTATAATATTTGTAAGTGTAAGTGTAGACTTTAAACAAGAAGGACTAGTGTGTCAAGACCCAGCCCCACTATCACCTAATCAAATGCGTATAGGAGCAGAAGGCTATGGTTTCCTAACAATACCTAGTACATGGATAGATATAACAAGCGCTCAGGCAAACACTATTCAATACCAGAATAACAATGGATGGATTGTAACAATGGGTGCATCATCACCTGAAGAATTAACTGCAGAAAGATACGCCAATTTAATAGAACAAAACCTAACAACCATGACTACAGAGCCAGTTACAAAACAACAAGTTAATTTAAACAATTATAAAGCATATAAAATATCAGCAACAATACCAAATTATAATGAATATTTTGAAGCATGGACATTTTCAGCAGAAGATGGTTATGTCCACTATATAGCAATAGAAGGTCCTAATCCTACAGGTGAAGAATTTACTTTAGTTCAAACTTTCGGAGTATGTAGATAAAAAAAATTTATTTATTTTTTATTTCCTCTAATTGTTTTTGAATAACCTTTTGATTCTTTTCAAGTCATTCCATTTTATCATGTAATTCTTCTAATATTGATTCACTTTTTAAATCAGTTCTATAATCATTTTGATTTCTTAAACTATCTTTTGCAGCCTGTCGATTTTGGCTCATCATTATAATAGGTGCCTGTAAAGCAGCAATACAAGAAAGAAGTAAATTAAGCAAAATAAATGGATATTCATCTATTGCATTCTCTCCTAAAATAATTGTATTTAAAACAATCCAAAAAATAAGAAACAAACTAAATCCTACAATAAAACTCCAAGATCCCGCAACCTCACTAACTTTATCAGCCACCTTATCTCCAAAAGTCATCTTAGCTTCTTCCTGTTTATCAACATCTATACTAATAGGTTCATCAACAAGTAAATTAAGTAATTCCTCTTCATCATCACTACTTATTTCTTTATTTAATAACATTTTTACAATTTCTTTTTTCGTATTCTTATTATTATTCATAACTACCCTCCTATACATACAATATAAATTATAAAACAAAAGAAAAAAGAAGTATAAACTTCTTTAAAATACGAACTATTTAATTTCGATTTGCTTAGTAACATCTCTTTTATCTTCAATTTCCTTTTTAGGTATTTCTATTTTTAAGATTCCATTCTTAAATTCCGCATTAATATCATCTTCACGAATATCTTCTCCAACATAGAAACTACGAGAACACTCCCCATAAAATCTTTCTTTACGAACAAATCTAAAATCATCAGAATTATTCTCTTCACTTTCAGCTTTAGCACTAATTTCAAGATATCCATTATTTAATGATAAATTAATATTTTCTTTTTCAAAACCAGGTAAATCAATATCAATTAAATATGACTTATCACTTTCTTTAATATCAGTTTTCATTAAAGTATTTCTATCTCTTCTTGGTTTGAAATCATCCTCAAAAAAGTCATCAAACAAATCAAAACTATTTCTTCTTGGTACTAACATCATATAAATCATCTCTTCCTTTCATAGTGTGTTATCATGAATGGTAGCACAAATATAATCTTAACACCATTGTAGTAAGTACTCTTTTCTTACTACATTTTAATAATACCACTATAATTAGCACTTGTCAATATAGATTGCTAATTTATATTTGCTATCAATCTTAAAATTCCTTATTTCTAAAAATATGTTCAGAAATAAAATATGAAATTATAACCATAATAATCATAGTAATAATTAAAACAATAAAAATATAATTATTAAGTCCATTCAATATTTGAATAATTATTTCTATGTCAACAAACTTAGAAATAAGTCCTCCAATTATTATTATTCCAAATCCAATAACAAATATACCACTTCTTGCTTTTTCAACTCCAAATTTATATATACATGGAAACATAAAACTAAGTATTAATAAGCAAGCAAATATAGAACCTAATAAAGAAGAAAGTATAATATTAAATTCTATTAATTTAGTACGATAATAATATATACCTATATCCATAATAAAAATAATTATAGACTCAACAAGAATAATTAAAAGCGTTGTAAAATACTTTGCTAAAACACTATTATATCTTCCCTTAGGTAAAGTAATAGAATAAACATCCCATTTATTATAAGAATCATAACTAAAAGTAGATATCATAATCATAACACTTGTAAAAGGAAGCAATAAAGTTAAATCGAAATCACATGAAATTGCCATAAAACCATAGAAAGCTAATAGAATCAAAACAACCTTATAATTATATTTTAAAAGTAATAAATCTTTTTTTATTAAACCATTCATTATTTCACACCCTTTATCATTAAAATCATAAATTCATCTAGACTTAATTTATCAATAGATGCAAACTTATACTTCCTTTTAAATTTATTTTTATCTGAAACTAATAATTCATAATCATATTTATTGTTTATATATTTTAAATAATCATTACTATCTATTTTTTCAAATTCCTGTTCTGTAACTCTCACAACACCATATTCATCTATTATTTCATCCTTAGTTTTAGATAAAATAACTTCACCATTATTAATAAAACAAATATAGTCCGCAATATGTTCTAAATCAGAAGTAATATGACTAGAGAATAATATAGAATGTTCCGCATCTTGTATAAAATCTCTAAAAATATCAAGAATCTCTCCACGAGTAACAGGATCAAGTCCACTAGTAGGTTCATCAAGTATAAGTAGTTTAGGTCGATGTGCTAACGCAGTAGCAATCTCTAGTTTTTTTCTCATACCCTTAGAAAAAGTTTTAATTTGTTTATCTAAAGGAAGAGAAAAATCATTCAAATATTTATAAAATAAATCTCTATCCCATGTCTTATAAATACCACTCATAATAATATCTATATCTTTAGGAGATAATATTTCAGGAAAAAACATATCATCTAACACTACTCCGATATCATCTTCATTAGAATTAATCCTATTATCTAAAATGATTATCTCGCCATCATAATTATTAATTATTCCTAATATACACTTTATAGTTGTAGTTTTACCAGCACCATTTTCTCCAATAAATCCCATTATCATCCCTTTAGGTAAAACAATATTAATATCCTTAAGTTTAAAATCTTTATAGTTCTTATTTAAATTCCTAATTTCCAATATATTTTCCATTAAATATCCTCCTCAAATAATATATCCAACATTTCATCAACCATATCCCGAGAAATATTACAGTTTTTACAAATAGAAACAACCGAATCAAGTAAAGTCTGAATCTTATTAAGCTGTTCCTCTAAGACAACTTGTGAATTAATCTGTGCAACATAAAAACCTTTAGAAGGAACATTTACAATATAACCATCTTTTACAAGTTCTTCATAAGCATTCTTAGTAGTAATAACACTACATCTTAAATCTTTTGCCAAACATCTAATTGAAGGCAACAACTCTCCAGATATAAGTTCCCCACTAACTATATTATTTTTAATCTGCTCCCTTATCTGTTCATAAATAGGAATACCACTAGAATTACTAATTATAATATTCATACATCCATCTCCTGTATATATTAAATATATACACTATATACAAAAAAGTCAATAAAAAAATTGAAAACATAAATTTCAATTTCTAAATATTAAATATTTTTTCTAATTCATCTTTAATATCATTAAAGAAAAATATTAATAATCCTATTATAGATATAACAGATAATAAAGAACAAATATAGGGTAAAATATTATTTGTAGTTAAATTAAACCATACTAATATAATAGGTAAAAATAATAAGAAAATATTCATAAGAATCTGACTAGAGTATTTAACAATATAATTCCGTCTCAAAACAATACAAACTATAAGATTAAACAATAATTCAAATATACATACTGAAGGAATTATATAATTAGTAATAATAGGTGTTTTAATAACAAAATACCATAATAAAAGTAAAAGAATAATTATAAATCCATATCTTCCAAACATTCTAAAAATATTTTTATAGCTTTTTAATATATGATAAATAACAATAAAATTAGTAAATAGACCCAAACCTACATATAAAGTATATTTTAAATTATTATAAATTAATAATTCAATAAAGCCAAATATCAAAATAGTAGTAATTGATACAAATAACAATATTTTTAAAATCAGAGAATTAGTTTTAAACCACACATTATTAGTAAAACTAAAATCACAACATTCACCAGTTAAAGTATTTTGACATAAAGGACAAAAATTACTTTTAATATTAAAAAGAATATTACAACTATTACATTTTTTCATTAGTTAACCTCACTTACATCAATATATGTTTCAATCCCATTATTAGAAAAATATCTACAAAAGTCTTTTATAATATCATTATTTATATAATTACTAGATATTCCTATACAAAGATCATTTTTAAAAGAACATACAGTAAACTGAAAACTAGTAGTAGATGTAATAACACTAATACTTTTAACATATTCCTCTACTCTCTTATCAAGTTTAATAATTCCTACATTTGACACACAAGAACTACTATGATTGGTTGTTAACTTATCAATAAAATTTAGAATTGGTTCCTTAATCACTATAGGAATTAATCTACATAACCAATTTTTTTCAAAAGAAACCATTAAGTTAACTCTCTCACTTAACTTTTCAGCATTAATATTTTCACTAAATTGTCTACTCACACTACTAATAATATCTTCTAAAGTATCATCACTATCCCCAAATTTATAAATAACAGAAGAAAGACCAAAAAAATTCATAGAAGTAGTAGATTTAAAATAAGATCTTAAATCAACAGGAATATCGATTTTGATATATTTATTATATTCAGATATCCTAAGTTTACTCTTAAAAGAATAAATTAAAACAGAAACTAAAAAGATTGTTAAAGTAGTATCATAATCATGAGATAATTTTAAAACATTTCCTAAATTTAAATGACATTCAAAAAATCTAGTTTGACCTCTCATCTTTCTACCTCGATAATTATAAATCTTTATATTATCCTTTTTAGGGAATTTAAATTTCTTATAATATTTTGAAAAACTATCTTCAGACTTTTCTAACTCTGAATTATTATTTATATATTTTCCATCAATTTCATATTTTAAAGAAACATAATTAGTAATAAGTAGTTTAAAAAACTCAACACTCCCACGACCATCAGACAAAATATGAGATATCTCTAAATTAATCTTCTTCTTATAAAAAGACACACGATATAAGAAATCATCAGAATTATTATATAATTTAAAACATATAGGTAAATTTTCCAAAGAAACACGATTCTTCTTAGTTGATTCATCTAAATAATACCAATAAAAACCTTTTTTCAGATTAACGTTAAAATTTGGAAAAGAGATAGATGTTTTATTTAAAGCCTCCTGCAAAATTTCTTTATCAATATCATCAAATAAAATAGCAGAATATCTAAACACTTTAGGTACTTTTGTATTTTCAGTCAAAGAATAAAATGTTCCAACATTGTCTAACTTATACCATTTTTTTATCAAATAAAGCACCTCCACAATAGATATTAATAACTATAACATATTATATCAAAAATAAAACAAATCATAAACATGATTTGCCTATACTTTAGAAACTATAATTCATTATATATTGGTAGCGAAGGAGGGAGTCGAACCCCCGACCTTTCGGGTATGAACCGAGCGCTCTAGCCAACTGAGCTACTTCGCCATCACATATCTAATTCTAACAAATAACATTTTTAAATGCAAGACTTTTTAAAAGAAAATTAAAAATTAATTGATTTATCATAAAAAAAATGTTAAAGTAACTAAGCAAAGGGGAAATTATATATGAAAATTATAATAAACTATGATTTAGTAAATGAAATATTAAAAGCAAATAAAGGATTTAATCTAAAAAAATTTAAAACTAAATTTGAATTATATGCAGGAATAATAACCGCTCTAAATCTTACTACTTTACTAGCTACAGGAGAATTTGATCCAACAACTTATGTATCAGGTGCAATTTATGGAACATTAGTATTTGGAGGAAGCGAAATTGTAACTAAAGAGATAAATAAATATGAAGCAGAAAAAAGATTAAGAAGTCTATCATCTCAGTTATCAAAAATTAATATATACACAGATGCTGATTTACTAAAAGAAGGTCAACTATATAAAACAGAATATAAGTTAGTTAAAGATAACCAACCAACTATTCAGCAAAATAAATACATCATGATTCCAACAAATGGAAGTTTAAACGCTAATGAAGTATCTCTATTACAAGAACACAATATTGGATCTAGAGAATATATATTATCAATGGGGGAACCTAAAAAATCATACAGTAAATCATATTCTAGAAGTTTATCAACTAGTTTTCAATAAAAAAGCGACTATTAAGTCGTTTTTAATTATTATAAAACTATGCTTTCCTTAATACCTTTTGATAATGGTCAGGATTATTTACTGTTTCACTATTTAAAATAATTTCTTCATAATCACCTAAATGAGTATAGCATTCATTATATGCTTTCCAAGTTGACTCATCAACAACAGTATTAAGTCCACGTGCACCAGTTTCTCTTTTAATAGCCTCATCAGCAATAGTATCAATATAATCATCTGTAAAAGTAAGTCTTACACCCAACTCTTCAAATAATTTCTTTTGAATTCTAATTGCAGACTCATCAGATTCACGTAATATTCTTTTAATCGCATCTACATCTAAAGAGTTTAATTGAATAATAGAAACTCTGCCCATAAACTCATCAGGAAACTTTGCTTTATCAATAAAATCAGAAACAGTAGCCTCACGAGTCTTAGTTCCAATTGATTTACTACCAAAACCAATTGAACCTTTATCTTTCAAATTCTTATAAACATCAGTAAAAGCGCCTCCAAATATTACAATCATATTTTTAGTGCTTAGATTAACAACTTCTTCTTGTTTTTTTAGACTATCACACGCTTTGTAAGTAGCACCTTCAACAAAAGGTAATAACATATTAAGTACACCTCTACCACTTACATCACCTTTGTCATCAGAACCCTTTTTATCAATTTCATCGAAAAAGATAATTGCACTTTCAGCTTTTTCTTTATCTCTACCACATTTAACATATAAATCCCATAACTCTTCTTCAATATTTTTTCCAATATAACCAGGGATTGTTAACTGAGTAGTATCAATCTTATAGAAAGGTCTATTTAAATATTCAGCAATCAACTGCATCATTTTAGTCTTACCACAACCAGTAGGACCAGTAATAAGCAATGCCCTATTCTTACTTGAAGGGCATTGTTCCTTTCTAGCAATCTCAGTAATAACTCTTAATGTAGGCTCATCCTGAGCGATTAAAGTTTTAATTATTTTCTTATATAATTCATCTAAATTGATATAACCTTTAACTTTAGAAGATTTCTGTCTTTTTTCTCTTTCCTCTTCGCTTAAAGAAGCCAACAATCTTTGTTCAGCTTTTTCTTCTCTTAATTCAATTGCAGACTCACCCTTTTCACTAGCTTCAATTTGTAACTCTAAAGACATAATTAAATCTTCTAAATCTTCTCTTTGTGTGGAAACATTTTCAAGAATTTTCTTCAAATCCTTAAGAGAGTAAACCCCCTCTGATATTTCCATAAAAAGACTTGCAATGTCGCTTCTAATTTCAGAAGATGTTATACCATGATATGGAAGTTCAACTGACTCATCTTCACAATCATAACTTTCATCATCTTCAAAATCTACATCATTGCTTTTAGCTTCGGTATCACAACCAGTATTAACAAAGAAAGCACCATTAAGATTTTGATTTTCAGCACAAGATGAAAGAGCACCTAAAACTTCCTTAAATCTTCCTTTCATTTTATCCAAATCAATATACTCTACATAAACTTGATTTTGTTGATTTCTAGTAACATAATATAAATATCTTGAAGCATGAAATCCATAATCAGCAATAGCATCTTTCGTATTTTTAGCATGCATAGCCTCTTGTAATCCATCTAATTCTTGTAAATTATAATAAGCTCTTGGAATTTCAGACATCAATAAAGATGGATCTAACATTTTTCCATATTCAGAACCATTTCTATCTGTAAATATTTTTGTTTTTTCATCAATTGTACCTATTGCAGGATGACTCACAATAAAAACATAATTATCATCACCTAGTACAATT
>N._stephensi_708_cecum__coassemble_72_pt1 | contig 11842 bp, 12 predicted proteins | sample N__stephensi_708_cecum__metabat2_low_PE_009 | metagenome-assembled genome bin N
AAATATAATACTTTTTTCATTGAATTAATCACTCTCCTCTATATTATATGAGAAGGTTTACTATTATTTATATCTTTTACCTAATTGTGTACATTTTTTGTTAAATTCTTCAATTGAAATAAGACCATTATTTAATCTTTCTTGAAGCATTGCGAATGCTTTATCATTCATGTCATTTTTATTTAGTATATCTTTATGTTGCATTGTATCATGTGAAATAGGGGATACTATTCCTTTTGTATTTTCAGCATTTTGCTTAATCGTATTCATTTTAGCATTAAAAGCATTATTTTGATTGTTTTGATTATTTCCTATTATCATTCTTCATCACCATTCCTATTTTTAAATTGTAGTACGATTGGTGTACCCTCAAAGTCAAAGCTTTCTCTTATCTTATTTTCTAAATATCTTTCATATGAGAAGTGTACTAAGCCTTTATTGTTTACTCTAAATGTAAATTTTGGGGGTTTTATACCTGTTTGAGATGTGAAATATATTTTTAATCTTTTGCCTTTATATGATGGTGGAAGATTAAGTTGGTATGCGTCTTGTATTACTTCATTAATGATACTTGTTTTTATTTCACGTTTGATATTTTCATTTACTCTTACTATTTCAGGCATAAGAGTGTGAATTCTTTTTTTTGTAAGTGCACTTAAAAATACAATAGGGGCATATGTTGCGAATTGAAATTCTGCACGCATTAATTTTTCAAATTCTTGGATTGTTGTATCTTTCATAGTATCCCATTTATTTACAGCAAAGATAAGTCCTTTTCCTCTTTCAATTGCATATCCTGCGATATGTTTGTCATGTTCCATTATCCCTTCTTCAGCATTTATTACGACAACACATATATCTGATCTATCAATTGATTTTAATGATCTAAATAAACTATATTTTTCAATACTTTCAAATACTTTTCCCTTTTTTCTCATTCCTGCAGTGTCAATCACCACAAATTCTTCATTATTATATTTTAAAACTGAATCGATTGAGTCTCTTGTAGTACCTGCAATGTCTGAGACTACAACTCTATCTTCATTTAGTAGTGCATTTGTTAGGGAACTTTTCCCAACGTTAGGTCTTCCAATGATTGAAAATTTTACTCTTGTATCAACTTGTTCTTCGTGTTCTGTAAAATTCATAGTAACTGTATCCATTAATTCAATAAAACCTGTGTTATGAATACTACTTATAGGGATATATGTATCAAATCCTAATTCATAAAAGTCATAAATATTTTCTTTTGCTTCTTTAACATCAATTTTATTAATGGCAACAATTACTTTCTTGTCTGTTTTTCTGAGTATTTCACTAATTGTTTTATCATTTGCGGTAATTCCATCTTTTCCATCAACTACAAATATTACAATATCTGCTTCATTTATTGCAATTTCTGCTTGCATTTTTATTTCCATATTAAAATCTAGTTTTGTTGTATCTATTCCTCCAGTGTCAACTAAATAAAATCTTTTTCGATTGTATGTTGCTTCCTGATATATTCTGTCTCTTGTTACTCCCGGAATATCTTCTATGATAGATACTTTTTTTCCAACTATTTTATTAAATAAAGTGGACTTACCAACATTAGGTTTTCCAACTAAGGCTACTGTAGGTAATTTCATAATATCCCCTCCAATTCACGTATATTATAGCATATTATTGTAAAATTTTAAATAAAAAATAGATTGTCTATTCTAGTATCATTAAATAATGATATAATTAAAAGAGAGGGTGATTAGATGTCAAATAATGAAAATAAGGATATTAAGTGGTATGAGAGTGGTAATGCGATAACAAGTATAATAATTGGGATTATAATTGTTACTATTGTATGTAGTCAATCCTTTGCGGTTGTCGGGAAGAATAGTTCCTTATCTATATTTAGTAGTGTAATTAATCATAATTCTATATATTTACTTGTACTAATTTATTTTGTAGTTTTAAAGACAAAATGGGGTAAGAGATATTTTAATTATTTAAATGTATTTTTAATTATAATTTATTTTTTAGCAACAATTACATCTTTATTAACAGTAATTCAATCATTTTCATTAAATACAATTCTTGCATTTTTAGTAAATTTAGTGTTGACAGTGTATTTATTCCATACTATGTTTAGAGATACTTTAGTTTGGAAGGAATTAAAATTAGGTAATTCTCCATTCAATGAATTAACTAATGATAGTTATTACTATACTTTATTTGTACTTGTAGTTATTAGTTTAGTTGTTAATTTAATATCAACTGTTGTTGTCAGTGGTCTATTTATATCAATTCTTGATGCTTTATATATATTGTTACTTGGAAGATATATATTCTTATATCGTGAATATTTAGATTATAATAAGATAGATTCAAATAACAAAGGTAATTTTAATGAGATACGTGAGAATATTTCTAATGATTTAAAAGAAGTTCGTGATACATTTGAAGATGTGGGGGATACTATTATTTCAAAGACAAATGAATTATTAGATAAGACATATATTTATGAAAAGGTAATTGATACTGCTAAAAAAATAAAGAATACTACTAAAGAAAAGATTAATGAAGCACTTGATAAAACCGATATTGATGAAAAAGTAGTTGAAGCAACTAAGAAAGTTAAAAGTACTATAAAAGGTAAAACTACGGAAGTAGATAAAAAGTCTAATGAGAAGACTAATACTAAGGTTAAAAAGAGTAATAGTAAAGGAGAAGATAAATAATGGATTTATTTGAAGAGATTAGTAAGAGTAAAAAGGATTTTCCTAAGGCTAAGACTTTGACTAGTGAACTTGGTAATTATAAATTAAATTTTTATCAATTATTTGCGATAGGATTATTTGTAATTATATTTGTTCTTGGGATATTCTTTGGTAATTTATTTGCTACATGTCAAGCTTCTTCATACTTTTATTCTGAGAAGTGTATTGTTAAAGAGTTTAACTTTTCATTAATGATTTTTATATGGTTTATTGGTACTTTACTTTCATTATTTACCTTTTCAATAGGCCATATTATTGGATTATTAAGTGAAATTAATCAAAAACTTAGTAAATTTAAGTCATAATTCTTGCTTTTTGTTTTAATTCATGATAATTTTAATATGTAAGCATAACATGTGCTTAGTAAAACATAGGGAGGTAAATTAATTATGAAGAAAGTTGAATTAGTAGAAGCTGTTGCTACAGCTACAGGATTAACTAAAGCTGATTCTACAAGAGCTATTGATGCTACTTTTGCTGCTATTACAGAAGCATTAGTAAAAGGAGATAAAGTTCCACTAGTTGGATTTGGTACTTTCGGTGTAAGTGCAAGAGCTGCTCGTGAAGGACGTAATCCTAGAACTGGTGAAACAGTTAAAATAGCTGCTAGAAAAGCTGTAACTTTCAAAGCAGGATCTGCTTTAAAAGATGCTGTAAACTAATTAATCAGTTTGAAAAAGAATCTATGATATAGGTTCTTTTTTTGTTATAATTTTATTAGGTGGTGATTAGATGCTAGAAGTAGCATTAAAATTACTTAAAGAGTTTTCAAAACACTCTTATAAGGCTTATATAGTAGGTGGGTTTGTTAGGGACTATCTTATGGGAATTGAGTCTAATGATATAGATATTACTACAAATGCAAGACCAAAGCAAATTAAAGAGATATTTGAAGATAGTTGTATGCCTAATGAGGATTATGGCTCTGTTATAGTAATGATGAAGGGGATAAGATTTGAAATTACTACATTTAGGGAGGAAAGTTGTTATGTTGATAATAGAAGACCTAGTGAAGTTAAATATATAGATGATTTATATACTGATTTACTTAGAAGAGATTTTATTATTAATACTATCTGCATGGATGAAGATGGAAATATAATAGATTATTTAGGTGGCCAAAATGATATTAATAATAAGATTATCCGAACAGTTGGTGATGCTTATCAAAAGTTTTCTGATGATAGTCTACGTATACTTAGGGCTATTAGATTCGCAACGATACTTGATTTTAGATTAAGTGATGATATATTTAGGGCAATTGATGATACGAAGGCTAGTTTAGTAAATCTTTCTTATCAAAGAAAAAAAGAGGAGTTAGATAAGATTTTTAATAGTTCTAATCATAATATGGGAATAGAATTGTTACTTAAAAGTGGTTTAGATAAAGATTTAGAACTTCGTAATTTACGTAGTGTACTTGGTCATGATGTTGATAGTGCTCTTACTATATGGAGTATGTTAGAGGTTAGTGATAAATATCCTTTTAATAAGAATGAACAAGAATTAATTGAAAATATTAATAAAGTAATGGAACTTAATAATTTAGATCCTATGGCCTTATATAAGTATGGTCTATATGTCAATAGTTGTGCTGGTAAAGTAAAGGGAGTAGAACTTAGAGATATAAATGAGGCATATAACAATCTTATAATTAAGAGTCGTGATGATATTGATATAGATTCAGATTTTATTATGGATTTACTTAATAAGGAGCCTGGTAAATATTTAAAGGATATTTATGATGATTTGGAAAGGGAAATTCTTTATAGAAGATTAGTTAATGATAGGGAGTCTTTAAGCAAATATATATTAGAAAATTATGAATAGGGGTATTTAATATGAAAAGAATTGTAAAAGTTATTTTGTTAGTTATATTATGTTTAGTTTGTATTGATACTCATGCTATGCAGTATAAAACAGTCGAGATTTTTACTGTAAGTGAAGAAGCTACTGTTGCGACAGATACATTTACTTATACTAATTTTATTTATGTCCCTGCAAAGGCAGGTAATAAGTATGGAACGATTGAGTTTGAGGAAATAACTAATAATACTGATAAATTAATTCCTGTTAGTATTAATTTATTAATGTTTGATAAGAATAAAAAGAATATTGGATTTTTAACTTATTGCTCTACTAAGGATATTAGTAGTGATTATAGTCAAATGAAAATAAAAGCTAATGCCAAAAGTCCTTTCTCTATTACTGTTACTGATACTTACTTTGTTGAAGGATATGGTGCTAAAGATATTGCTTATTTAGCAGTATTAGATGAGAATGAGTATTGTTATGTTGGTGGATATGATAAATATAAGGGCTTAACTATTGAACAAATATCGGATGGTAAAGTTGTTTCTAATTTAGATGAAGATGGTAATGAAAAGTTTAGTTTGGGAAGTTTTTTCAATAATCTTAATTTAGGAAAAATACTTTCTAAGATTGTTGTTTCTATAATTAGTTTGTTGGTCATTGGATTTTTTCTTAATTTAATTAACAAGAAGATATTTGCAGATTCATCGATACTTTCTTATTTACCTTTAACTAATTGTTTTATTGCGATAAAGTGTTGCTTTGGTAAAAGGATAAGTTATATATTTTTATTCTTATTATTAATATCTTGTGGACTTTATTTTGTTAATGTTATTGGTAAAGTATTACTTTATATGTTGTTTATTATTTCTATTATTGCTTTTTTTATAGATATTTATAAATTAATCACAAAGAAATATGAATTTTGTTTTTATGAGCCTAAAGTAGATAATAATTTTTCTAATGAAAATAATAATGTTATTGAAGAGGAGGTTATCCCAGTTCAAGAAGAAGTAAAACCTTTTATTGAGGGGAACTCAGGAGATGAGATAATTGATTTAAATTTTAGTAGTTCTAGTCCAGTTGATGAGTATGGTTTTGAGAGGGCAGATATGAAAGATAGTACTTATGGTGAAGTTGTGGATAAGGATAAGAAAAATAAAGAAGGAGAGAGTGAATTATCTAAGTTTTTTAGATAGTTCTTTTTCTTTATTAAATATGATAAAATATAAGTAGGAGTTGTCATATATGAATAGTTCTAAAATAATTGAAATATTTAAAGATGGTAATATTGTTGTGCCTAGATTTTTATTTAAAAAATATAAGGATTTAAAGTTAGAACTTGATGAATTTATGTTCTTAATGTATTTATATAATAAGGGAGAGAAGTTTTTATTTGATCCTAAAGAGTTTGGTGATGATTTAAATCTTAGTCTAAGTGAAGTTATGACTTTAATTAGTAATCTTACTGATAAGGGGTTTATACAAGTTGAAGTTTTAAAGAATGAGAAGAATTTAATGGAAGAAGTTGTTTTATTAGATAACTTCTATAATAAGATTAGGATGATTGTGATTGATGAAGTTAATAAAAAAACTGATGAGGAAATTAATAATTCAGATATATATCAAGTGATTGAAAAGGAGTTTGGCAGGACTATTACTCCTATAGAAACTGAAATTATTACTGCATGGCTTCAAAATAATTTTAGTGAAGATTTAATTAAAGAAGCTGTTAAAGAGGCTACATTTAATGGGGTTACAAATTTAAAATATATAGATAAAATATTGTATGAATGGGGTAATAAAGGAATAACTACAGTTCAGGATGTGGAAAAAAGTAGACAATCTAGAAATGCTTTACGTGATAAAAAGAAAAATGCTGAGGCTGATATTGATTTAGATATTATGGATTGGGATTGGTTTGATGAAGATGAATAGGGTTGGAGAATATTTGGATTATTTGTTTCCTGACCCTAAGTGTGAGTTAAATTATAATAATGATTATCAATTATTAATGGCTATAGTTTTAAGTGCGCAAACTACTGATAAGATGGTTAATAGTGTTACTTTAGAGTTATTTAGTAAATATGATTCTTTGGATAAATTAAGTAATGCACCGCTTGATGATTTAGAAAGAATTTTAAAGCCTATAGGTTTTCGTAAAAAAGCATCATATATTAAGGATATTGCGTGTATTTTACATAATGAGTATAATGATTCTGTTCCTAGAGATAGGGAGGCTTTAATAAAATTTCCTGGTGTTGGAAGAAAGACTATCAATGTGTTTTTAAGTGAATTTTATGGTGAGGCTGCGATTGCGGTGGATACTCATGTTGAGAGGGTTTCAAAAAGGCTTAAAATGGCATATAAGAATGATGATGTATTGAAAGTAGAGAAGAAGTTAATGAAGAAGTTTCCTTGTGAGGAATGGGGGAAGAGACATTTACAATTAGTGTTGTTTGGAAGGTATTATTGTAAGGCAATAAAGCCTTTATGTGATACTTGTAAATTAAAAGATATGTGTTGTGAGAAAAATAAAAATATCAGTTCAAATTGAACTGATATTTTTTTATGTACATTTATTAGTTATTTCATCATATGTTTTTGTTTTATCCGAGCATTCACATTTATTTGTAACTCTATTCAGTGGTGCTTCTGCAGGACATTTAGGTGTTTCTGGTTCTGGGTTATCTTCTTTTTCTAATGTGAATGTTGCTTCGTTACTTTGTGCATCTGTATAATTCTTATATGTGGCTTTGACTGAATATGTTCCATATATTTTGGATGATGGAGAATATGTATATGATGTTTTGTCTGTCCAGTCTATTAATATACCATCTTTATAAATATTATATCCCCATTTTCCATGAGCTGGATTTTCAAGAATTCCAGGGTCAACTGCTGACCAAGATAATGTGACTTTTCCGTTTGTTTCTTTTACTGTGAAATTATTTGGAGCATCTAATTTATAATTTGTTGTGTCATATTCTGTTGGTTCAAAACCTTTTTTGAAATATTCATAAATTGCTTCTTGTCCTGGCGCTGCAAGTTTTGGAGGGTCACTATTTTTAGCAACGGCTACTCTTACAACACTTGCGGGAGCTGTAAATTCTTCTCTATTAGGTTCCATCGCAGCTCTTACATATGCGTTAAATAATTGATCTTTTGCAATTGTGGCTGGTATGTTATGCAATATATATCCTTGTTGAATCTGCTCTTTTGTTAGACTATCATATCCATACCACATTGCGATTACTGTTTTAGTTGAGAATCCTACAACCCATGAATCTCTTACGGCATCATCTGGCATGTTATAGTCTGCCATTGTCTTATCATCATAGTTTGTTGTTCCTGTTTTAGCTGCTACATATTTTGGTGTACCACCTGATAGGCTTATGTCTTCTAGTACGTTAGCAATCATAAATGCAGTAGAGTCTGACATAACTTGTTTCTTATTAGATTCATGTTCAAATGTTTCTTGAGTTTGTCTAAATACAACTTTTTGAACTGAATATGGTTCATTGTAATATCCTCCGTTTGAGAATGCTGCATAGGCTCCTGCCATAATTAGTGGAGAAACTCCAGTAAATGCTCCAATTGAATGTGCTTCATGTAATTTAGCTGGTTCTTGTGTGTCGTTAGGATCTTTTGCATTTACACATTTTTTAATATCAACATTATAGTCATATCCATTTCCACATGTTTCTGATTCAATTCCTAAGTTAGCAACGAAATCTCTTATTTTATCGTTATCTACTTGTTGGAACGCTTTTAATGCTGGAATGTTACGGGATTGGGCTAGTGCTGTTCTTAGAGTAATTACTCCATAGTGTCCACCATCCCAGTTCTTAATTGATCTTCCATTTGAATATGTGTATGGTGAATCATCAAATAATTGATATGTTGACCAGTTGTTGTATTCTATACCTGGTCCATAATCGAATACTGGTTTTGCGGTAGATCCAGGTTGTCTTCGTATTTCGGTTGCATAGTTTAACTGATCGACTGTTGCATTGGAACGATTTCCTATATTTCTACCATTTCCTATTGCTAGTATTTTACCTGTTTCTGAATCTAGAACTGCAACTCCTGATTGAACTAAGTCATCTTTCCATGTGTATGTCTCACCATTTAGAACGTTGTTTATTTCGTTTTGTCTTCCTCTATCTAGGTTTGTATATACGAGTAGAGGAGTAGTGTATGGGTTAACATCATATTTATCTTTTAATTCATCAACTACTGTATCTATATAGCCTTGGTATGGGTTTTCAGTTGAATTTGAAGCATCTGCTGTTAATGATTCAACTGGAATAGCATTTGCAATTTTTTCTTCTTCTTCTGTTATATATCCGTGATTTCTCATTTGATAAAGAACTGTTTTACGTCTTTTTGCTGCTGCTTCTGGGTGAGCTATAGGTTGGTATCCATTAGGTGCTTTAAACATTCCTGCGATGATTGCAGCTTCACTTAGATTAAGTTCTGATACACTTTTACCGAAGTATGTTTGAGCAGCTTCTTGAACTCCATATATATTTCCACCTAAATGGTGATTATTAACGTAATATTCTATTATTTCTTGTTTTGAGTAATCTTTTTCTAATTTAAATACTGCAAGATAGATGTCTTCAAATTTACGAATTATACCTTCAATTCCAGATGATTTTTGTAATGAATGGTCTGTAAAACTGTTTTTTACAACTTGCATTGTTAGGGTAGAGGCACCACCGGCATCTTCTCCTATAGTTAATTGCCCAATTAGCGCTTTTAAAAATCTTGGTGCATCAAATCCGTTGTGACTAAAGAATCTTGAGTCTTCTATTGATATAATTGCGTCAACTAATACTTCTGGCAATTGATCATACGTTACTTTTTCTCTTGTTTCTGAACCTAGTTTTGCAAATTCAACTCCATCCATATCATATAATCTTGAGACTTCTGGTGTATTTAATTTGGCGTTTTCGTATTTAGGATCAGCTTCTTGTTTTACATATATCATAAAGGCTGAAAAGCAACTTAATCCTGCTATTCCAACAATAAGACAAAGAATAATCATAATACTAATTACTTTTCTTCTTCTACTTTTGTTTTTAATTCTACTTAATAAAAATCCTATTCCTAATAGTACAAATAATAATAATCCTACAACAACTGCTAATTCTATTCCTAAGATACTATAACATAGTAATAAAATTGCAATGGATGCAAATAGCATGACTAGGATTAGACTAATATTTGCAGTTTGTTTTCTTCTTCTAGTATTTCCTTTTACTTCTTTTTTTTTCATTTTATTTACCTCCAATTAATTCATCAACTATTTTTAAATAGTCGATTCTTGGCTTATAACCATCTTTTAAAAGATATGCTTCTTTTCTAAAAAATGTTATTGGTATTGATTTTTTGTTAGTATTTTCAATATATTTATTAAATTTTTTTTCTGTAAGTAAATATGTTTCATTTAAAACTGTGAATCTAACAATTAAAAAAGCAATACCTGAATGATTATCTATATTTTTTAAATGTTTTATTTGATGAGGATGAATGTTTGTTAGAGCAAAAGATGTTTTACTGCCAGTTTCTTTTGCTTCAAAGTCTATATATTTTCCTTTATATAAGCCATTGTAATCTGTTGTTGAGGGTACTGTAAAGTATGCTTCTTTTATAGTTGCTTTATCTCTAGATGGATAATCTACTTTAACAATTTTTATTGGGGTTGGCTTTTTATATATATATGCTTTATCTATTTCCCTATAATATTCATTTGATAAGTTAAGTTCGTACTCTAAAGTCATTCCTCTATTTTTATGACTTAGCTTACTATCATATGATAATTTATTAAAATCATTTTGCTTTTTTATTCCGTTAGGGTAATTCATCTAATCACCTTTTTTAATTATACTATATTATTTTATTTTTTTCCATATTTTAAGGTTAGTTTTACTTTGGTTTACTATCAATAAATTTGTGTAATTTCTAATCTTCTTTTGTCGCATTTATGATTTTTAGTTTTATTTGTATTATTATTGTTTTGGTGATTAAATGAATTTCTTGGAAATCAATAAAATTTTAAGTAAAATGATTGATAATACAAGGGTAGCTATGATAGACTTAGAAGTAACTCGTTTAAAGAATGGGTTATTAATTGACAAAAATAATCATTAATGACATAATATTAGTATAAGGGATTGGTGATTATTATATGTATCAAAATAAGATTACTTTAACTACTCAAGACATCCTTGAAAAGGATTTTAAAATTGATGTTAGAGGGTATAGTTTAAAGGAAGTTGACCAGTTTCTAGATGTAGTTATTGGAGATTATGAACAATTTCTTAAAATTATAGATGGCTTAGAAAAAGAGAAAGCTGACTTAATTGCGGAAGTTGTTAATCTTAAACAAGAATTACGTAATTCAAAACTTAGTGTTGAAGTTGCTTCTAATACTAAGGCAGGAGAAGTTACTAATGTGGATGTGATTAGAAGATTATCGCAACTAGAAAAGATGGTTTATGGTACTAAGCAAAGTGAAAAAGAGAATAAAGGAGACAATTAATATATAGACAAACGCTGGAGTACTTGATACTCTTGAGGAAAGTCCATGCTCGCACAGTCTGTGATGACTGTAGTGTTCGTGCCTAGGGAATAAATAACCTAGGGTAGTTTTTCTAACGGCGGATGATTTTCTAAGTCATTATGATATGAAATAGTCCATAAAGTGCCACAGTGACGATACTTTTAGAAATAAAAGAGTGAAACGTGGTAAACCCCGCGAGCGAGAAACCCAAATTTGGTAGGGGAGTCTTAATGAAGGAATCAAACGGATTTAAGGACTGAGCAATCAGTAGATAAATGTTTGTCATCTGGCAACAGATACAGAACATGGCTTATTTATATTTATTGTTTATTAAGAGGTGTTGTATGAAAGAACTAGGAGAGTATTTGAGAAGAACTCGAATTAGTAGCGGTGTCAGTGTGACTGAAGCTTGCGAAGATCTTGATTTTTCAACAACTCATCTCGAAAACATTGAAAGTGGAAATGTTAGAGCTTTTAAAGATGTTTATGAGTTGAGAGATTCTGTTAAGAATTATGCTAAATATTTAGGATTAGATTCAGATAAAATTGTTGATGAATTCAATGGCTTTTTATTTCAACATACTTCTAAAATTACTTTAGATGATATTAGAGCTGCGCAGAAGAGAAAAGAAGAGTTGTTAGAAGAAAAAAGAGTTAAATCTCCTTATACTAAGGAGTACAAAGAAAAAGTTCGTACATGGCCTAT
>N._stephensi_708_cecum__coassemble_75_pt1 | contig 11795 bp, 12 predicted proteins | sample N__stephensi_708_cecum__metabat2_low_PE_009 | metagenome-assembled genome bin N
CTACTATTATTATCTCCACTAATGCCTAATTCTAAAGCTTTCTCTTCCAATGCGCTTTCATATTCCTTAACTATTACACCTAAATTATATTTAGAAATATTTTTACTTATTTCATTAAGAAAATCTTGATAAAAAGAATCATTATACTTAGTAATTTTAATAACACTATTATTAGTCAAAATATCATTACTAATCATTAATTTAAATATTTTATCAACAACAAAATCCATAGTATTATTCTCAATATCTTGATTATATAAAATAATAGAACCTCTATCAAAAAACATAATATGATACATTTTATTATCACTATCAATAATTAGACCAAAATCAGCCAAATCATCTATATTAATCTCTATCATATTAGAATATCTACTACTATTAATTATAGTATCACTAGAACCATATTTAGTCTTATATTCAGGAATAACCTCTTTAACAAAATAATAAGTCATCGCAACAATAATAAATAAAATCTCAATAAAAATTAATATTTTTTTCTGCATAATTTACTCCGACTGGAACTTAGGAGATAAATCAAGAGTTATCTCCAAACCACTAGTTATATCAGTTCCTTCTGGAATAGATTGTCCAGTAACATATCCTACCCCATTAAGATTAACCTTAATACCTAACTTAAACAATAAATCACTCGCAACTTTAGAAGATAAACCAACAACAGAAGGAACTTTAATACTCTTATCATTAGTAATTAAATAAACAGTATCATTCGTAGTAATAACATCACCTACTTCAGGAGTTTGCTTAATAACTTTATTACCACTTCCTAAAACAACACATTTAACGCTATTAACATCAAGTGTAGTCTTCGCATTATCTAACTTTTTATTGATAAAATTAGGCACTTCATAATCACTTATTTTAATAGTCGCAGCTTCAGTATCATTATTTCCATAATATTTTGAAATATTCTCAACAATTTCCTTAATTGCACTACTAACTGCCTTTTGATTACCATTAGTAGGTCTTTTAACAGATGCATAAATAATTACTTGAGGATCACTCTTAGGATAAATTCCCGAAAAAGATGAAATAATGTCTTCCTTTCCATCTAAATATCCTCCACCATTTTCATTTGCAATCTGAGCAGTACCTGTCTTACCAATTAATTCTCCACTCTCAATTCTATAACCACTTCCAGTATATCCAACTTCATTGACAGTCATATCCATTAATTGAATCATCTTTTGAACAGTCTGAGTAGAAGCAACACGTTCTATTTCTTCACGACCATTTTCTAGAGTAACCTCACCAGTTTCACTATCAACAATCTTAGAAATTATATAAGGTTGAAGTAAAATTCCATCATTAGTAAGTGGAGTCATAGCCTTAACATTTTGAACCGGTGTTGTTGTAATACCTTGTCCAAACCCCGCATTAAAAATTTCAGTTTCATATTTAAAATTAAGCTTACCAGCATTTTCATTAGGCAGCTCAATACCAGTTTTTTTACCAAATCCAAGTCTCTTAAAATATTGTCTAAGCATTAAACTATCCATATGACGATTAATAATATTAATGACACCTACATTACTACTTAAAGCATAACCTCTATCAAAAGTAACATAACCCCAACCACTACGATTCCAATCACCTATAACAGTACCATCAGAAGTTTCATATGTACCAGATTTATAAGTCTCATTACCATCATAAACACCATTTTCCATCGCAGCCATATAAGTAAATGTCTTCATAGTAGAACCGGGTTCATACGGAGTTTGTGAAAAGAAATCTAAGTAATTTGATATATTTCTAACATTAGGATCAAAACTAGGACTAGATGCAGTGCCTAAAATTGCCCCAGTCTTTGCATCCATTATTGTAATAGTAAACCATTCCCAATCAAAATCTTTATCAGAATTTTTAATTGCCTGCTCTATAAAAAATTGAATATTAGAATTTATTGTTAAATAAATATCTTTTCCCTGTACAGCATCCTCAGTAATAACAGGAGTATCAGGTATTCTATACCCTTTTAAATCTTTTTGATAAGAAATAGAACCATCTTCACCTTTTAAAATTTTATCATACTGTTTTTCAACACCCATTTTACCAGAAATAGATCCACCCTCTTCATCGGGAGTCGCAAATCCAATAATATAAGAAGCAAAATCTCCCTTAGGGTAATACCTTACAAAACTCTCTTCAAAATCAATTCCAGGTAAATTTAAATCTTCAATCTGCTTCTTAGTAATTTGATTTAAATTCTTCCCTGCAGTACCAAAATATGTCTGTTTAAGACCCTCTTGGTCTTTATTTAAACGATATAAAATATCCTCATAACTCATATCAAGTACAGTTGCAAGCTTCATCGCAGTATCTTCTTTATCTACTACATGCTGAGGCTTATTTTCATTTGTAGTACGACTCGGATCTAGATACGCAAGTAATTTATACGAAGAAACATTTTGTGCAAGAATTTCTCCATCTGAAGAATAAATAGAACCTCTCTCTGCCGCAATTATTTCTTTCTTAGTAGTCCTTTTACTTGCTAACTCTTGCAAATTAATACCATCTATCTTAGTACTAGTACCAAGTTGAATAACCCTTCCTATAATTACGCAAAACAAAAGAAGAGTTGCCAAAATCACAAACTTCGAATAATGAACATTATTTTTCGGCTTTCTCTTCTTCTTCACATAATCACGTCCTAATACATTAACTATTTTCTACAATAGATTTTATATTACTATTATTATAACTCAAACCTTGCTGTTCGGCAACCTCTTGTATCTTAGTTAAAGAAGCTAACTCATCAATCGCCATCGCAATAGACTCATTTGTCTTCTTTTGAGTTTCAATTTCTCTTTTCTGTCTTTCTACTTCAAAATTAATTTTTGAAAGAGTTGCTTTAGAAAAAACAACAGATACTGGAGTTAATACAAGTAAAAGTATACTAAAAGTATATAACACTCTTTCAAACTTACTATATTTAGATTTTTTCTTTTTATTCTTTTTCATATCTCCTATTTTATCCTTTCAATTACCCTTAATTTTGCACTTCTAGCTCTAGGATTATAATCAAGTTCTTCATCACTAGGAACTATCGCTTTATTTGTAACTAATTTAAAATTTGCTTGATATTCAAGGGGAATATTAGGAAGTCCCCTAACCCTCTCATCTATCTCACATTTTTCCTTAAATATTTTTTTTACAATTCTATCTTCTAAAGAATGAAATGTTATTACGCAAACTCTTCCACCAACTTTAACTAAATCAAGAGCTTGATTTAAAGCAGGTTCAATAACATCTAATTCATGATTAACTTCAATTCTAATTGCTTGAAAAATCTGTCTAGCTGGATGTTTATCAATTCTAAACTTCATTGGAACAGCTGTCTTAATTATTTCTACTAATTCTAGAGTTGTCTCAATTGGCTTAACACTTCTTGCTTCAACTATTTTCTTCGCAATATTACTTGAAAATTTATCTTCACCATATTTTAAAAATATACGAGTTAATTCTTCTTTTGAATAATTATTAACTACTTCATAAGCAGATAATTTTTGATCTCTATCCATCCTCATATCAAGTCTTGCATCATTATGATATGAAAAACCACGTTCTTCTTCATCAAGTTGAGGAGAAGATACGCCAAGATCAAACATAACGCCATCTACTTCTGTAACACCAAGCTTAAGGAGTTCTTCTTTCATATTCACAAAGTTACTCTTAATGATAGTGAAGTTAGTACCAATCGCATTTAAACGATTAGTACTATGCCGAATAGCTTCACTATCTTGGTCAAAGGCGAATAAATACCCCTTACTTATTCTCTCCAAGATGTTACTACTATGTCCACCATAGCCTAATGTTGCGTCAACTATGACACTATTTTCATTTAAATTTAGGGAGGAAATAGTCTCATTTAGTAGAACACTTATATGCTTTTCCATCATAGATTCACACTCTCATTAAATAAATTTTCGGCTATGTCTGACATATTATCTTTACTAGAATTAAAGAATAAAGCCCAGTCTTCTTGTGACCATATTTCTAGTCTATCGCCAGTGCCTATTATAACACAATCTTTACTAATATTCGCATATTGAATTAGCGGAGACGAAATATTGACACGACCTTGTTTATCCAATTCTACACTCGTAGCACCTGACATAAAGAAACGATTAAAAACTCTCGCATCTTTTTTAGTGAAAGGTAATGAATTAAGTTTATCGCATATCTTATTCCAATTATCCATAGAATAAACAAAAAGGCAATTTTCTATTCCTCTAGTGATAATAAAACTATCTCCAAGTTCATCTCTAAACTTAGAAGGAATAATTATTCTTCCTTTTTCATCAATTGTATGATGATATTCTCCAATAAACATTTTCATCCCCCACTTTTCACCACAATCAACCACTACCTATTATTATATTACAAAAATACATTTAAAAAGTAAATATTAAAATAACCACAAAAATATTTTTTACACAATCTTTACAAAAAAAAAGAAGTTATATTAAACTTCTTCTTGTAAAAACATCAACATCCTTATCAATATAAATATCTACTACACCTTTATTGACAATCTTAATAAATCCTAATCCACTAATAACTAAATCCTCATCATACTTCATCTCATAAGTAAACTTATTCATATCTTTTAAATCTTCATTATTAAATAAATTAAGTAACCTTTTAACCTTTAAATCATTAGATATATATAATGTAAAACTATTTCTTTCACCCTCAACATAATCAATTCTAATAATATCTTCAATAATAATAGATTGATTCTTCTTTAATTGATAAGTACGAGGTTTAATCTCACTCTTTGCAGAAATCTTTTTTAATAATTTAGTATCTACATGATTAAGTATAGAACCACTATCTACAAGTCCAGGAGTATCAATTAATGTCAAATAATCATTAATATCAATCTGTACCATATTTAAAGTAGTGCTAGGTAAAGGACTCATAGTAAGCTCTTGTGCATTATCAGAATAATTCTTAATAAGTTTATTAATCAAACTACTCTTACCCGCATTAGTATGACCAACTACATATACATTACGACTAGTTTGAAAATACTTAATTCTCTTAAGTAAATAATCAATATTATAATTCTTCGCAGTACTTATAATAATAATCTCTTCAAAATGAATATCTTTACTCTCTAAATAACTAATAAGTTTTTCTTCCTTAACAGACTTAGGTAAAACATCAATCTTATTAAGAACCAATATCATTTTATTAGGTATAATACTTCTAATCTGTTCAATATTCTTCTCTAAATTAAGTAAATCCGCAATATATAAAACCAAATCCTTTGTCTTACCAACTTCTTTTAAAATATCAATATATTCATCATTACTCTTAGTAATAACCTGATACTCTCCATAATTCTTCATTCTAAAACATCTTTGACACAAATCATTCTCTAAATTAGTAGTATATCCTTCCTGCAATACATTATCATCTTGAAGTATGACACCACACCCCTGACATTTCTTCTCACTATTCATAATATTTACCTCTTTCAAATAAACCTTGTCTAGTTTTATTCGTAATAATTTCCTCTTTCAAACAAACCCTTTCTTTGGTATCTATCTATTATTCTCTTCTCAAATTCTCTATTTATTCCAGTAATTTTTAAATCTTTCTCTCCCATGGGATCAACTAAAATAGTCATAATATGATATCTATTTCCCGCAAGTATATCAGTAACTAATTGATCACCTATAAGACACATTTCCTTTTTCATTAAGTGGTAATCTCTCTTTAATCTACTAAGTCCTATAGTAGAAGGTTTAAATCCCCAGGCTACTCCTCCAACATTTAAATCATCTAAATATGGTTTTATTCTACTATTAGTATTATTTGAACATATTAATATTAAGAAATCTTCTTGTAACTTTCTAATTAATGTCTTAGTCTTTCTAGGACTCTTCTTATAATCAATAGTTCCAAGAGTATTATCAAGATCAAAGATAAGACAAGTAATGCCCATTTCTTTTAATTTATCATAATTAATATCATAAATACTTTTATAATACATCTTAGGTTTAAATATGCCCATAAAAACCACTCCTTGTATATTATATACTAAATTAATATATTTGTCTAATAACTAAAAGAGACCTAAGTCTCTCCTATATCTTATCTAATTCTAGATTTATTACTTAACACAAAATCTTTATTTAATGAATCAACATGACTACCACAGTAAGAACAATCTCTAGAATCTGTTTTAGCTCCGCAATTCGGACAAATACCAGTATCAGTCTTAGAAGTTACGAAGACTAGATTATATCTATTATCCATAATAGTCTTTTTATTACCACGAGTAACTTTATTAGTATCTACATTAATTACATAGTCATGGAACTTAACCTCTAAAAATATAGAAATTACTACTTTATCTCCTTCATCTTTTATATCTACAATTCTAGAATTGACAAAAGAAAAATCACTCATTATATTTTTTCCATTTTGTGCTTTTAAAATTTCTAAATCGGATTTATAAGATTCATATAACTCATCAGTGCATAACCTCTTTAATGCATCATAATCAAATTCCATCCAAGCATTTTGAACATCAATAAACTTATTTAATTTATCTTTATCGTATCCAGGAATAAAATCACCTACATGCTCACTTGACCATATTCCTGCATGATTATTTATAGCCTCTTTAATACTAGAATATTGATTTACCAACTTTTTACTATGAGGAAGATAATAATAATTATAAACAATAATTAATATTACAAAAATAATAAAAATAGATATGCCTATAAAAGTCACAACTGGATCAGTTGTATGACTTGACCTATAACTGTCAGATGAACCAGAATTATAATCATAATCCCATCCAGAATCTGCATTAATTAAGACTAATCGCATTAAATACTTTTTTAATTCTACTATTAGCCTTAGTAATAAACTTATCCTCCGAAAAATTATTATCCTTTTGCTTTAACTCATCTATCTTCATACATACCTCTAATTATTAACTCTTTGCGTAACCATCTCAGTTCCATCTGTAATAGGAACAATAGAATAACCATTATCTTTACAATATCTAATTATATTTCTAATTGCATCTCTAGTATATGGCTTAATATCATGCATTAATACCATATTCATTCTATCTCTTCTAAGTCCATTAATAACATTTAAATAAACCTGATTAGGATCAGTAGTAGAACCTGCATCTCCACTAGAAATATTCCAATCATAGTATTTAAATCCACGATTAACTACTTCTTGAGTAAGCGTTGTCATAATTCCTTCTGAATATCTTCTACTAACAGTATTACTAGATCCACCTGGGAATCTAATAAAATGAGACTCAACTCCTGTAATATTTTTAACTCTTTGTTGTACTGAATATAAATCATTAAAATAAGCATCAACTGATGCATACACGATGCTATAGTCATGTGTTGCAGTATGTAAAGCAATAGTATGTCCTTCATCTACAATTCTCTTTATTAAATAATCAGGTCCATTATTTGTCACAAAGAAAGTTGCCTTAACACCTTCTTCTTTTAAAATATCTAAAATAACATTAGTTGTTCCCTCATTAGGGCCATCATCAAAAGTTAAATATACACTACCATTAACTGCTCTCTCACTAACATGAACCCGTCTTGCTACGCTAGCCTCATTCCCAGAAGAATCTTTTACTTTATAAATTATTTCATTATCTCCAATCAAACTAGTATCAACACTTCCTTCAATCTCCACCTTGTTTTGAATATCTTCATCACAATTATCTGTCACAATAACTCCATCATCGTTATAAACATCATTAGTAAATAAATATATGTCCTCACTACCATTTAATTGAATTAGAGGCTTTTCTATATCCTTAAATAAAACCTTACGAGTAATACTCTTCTTATTACCACTAGAATCAACTACATAATATTTAATGTAATCTTCTCCAATTTCATTCTTAACTTTAGAAGATAAATCTCCATCATAATTATCACTTGCTTCTACTTCTTCTGGAACTATCTTACTACCAGGACATAAATATAAATCATCACGCCTTACTTTTAATTTAGGTTTTTCAATATCTTTTACAAAAACATTACGAACAGCTTCTCTTTTTAATATACCTCTTTTTACCTCATAAGTAATCTTATACTCCCCTAATTTTTTAGAATTAACATCACCTTCTACTTTAACATTTTCAGTAATATCATCATTTAAAAATATAGCCTTATATCCTGCTTCTTTATATTCTTCCCTATAATTTAAAATAACCTCACTATCACCCTTTAATTCAATTCTTGGAAATAAATAATAATTAATTAAAAGCATAAAGAAAAAGAATAAAACTAAATTTATACTCCAAATAATAAAGGATTTACTTATACCACACTTCTCTAATACCTTCATAAAAACACCATCTCTTATATTTAGTATTATACAATACACAAAATAAAATGTAAATTAAAAGAATAATACTAAAATCTATTATTCTTCATAAACTCTCTAAGTAATTTTGTAAGAGCCCTTTTCTCTATTCTAGAAACATAACTTCTACTTATTCCTAACTTCTTAGAAATACTTTTTTGAGTATAACTCTCCTTATCTCCAATACCATACCTATCAACAATAATTTCTCTTTCTCGAGGAGTTAAAACATCTAAATATTTATTAAGTAATTTAATATTATCCTTTAAATCTATATCTTGAGAAAAATCAATATCTTCTACCTTTAATACATCTAGTATTTCTATTGGATTACCATCCTTATCATAACCAATTGATTCATTAATAGAAATATCATTACTATATTTATTATTCTTTCTAAAATACATTAATATTTCATTCTCTATACATCTAGCACAATATGTAGTAATTCTAACATTACGATTAGCCTTATAAGTATCAACACCCTTTATTAAACCAATAGTTCCAATACTAATTAAATCATCACTATCTCCATTATTATCAAACTTCTTCACTATATGCGCAACTAATCTTAAGTTATGCTCAATTAACTTATTACGACAATCTAAATCAGTATCTTTTCTTTCAATACAATAGTTTTCTTCATCAACACTTAAAGGCTCTAAAAAAGCATCTACTGAATAACTACCAGTAAAAGAAAATAATCCCTTTATTAACTCAAATAAAAACATATAATCACCTAAGTAATTATATGTAATTTATCTTTTAATTTTACTAATAATAGTCTCATAACTGCTAAGTAAAAACTTCTTATTAGTAATAAAACAATAAATACAAACTATTAATAATCCAACTATATTTAAATATAAATTATTAATATAATATAAAATTAAAGCAAATATAAATATTAACGCACTTTGCCATAAAAGTCCCTTTTCTAATTTAATATTCATATACTTCTTTAAATCAAAATGTCTATATACACACATTATAAAATATGCAATACAAGTAGATATACTAGCCGCATAAAGACCAATAAACTTAATAAATATAACATTAATTAATATATTAATAACCGCACCCATTATTGTTGTAAATGCAACTTCACGACTCATCTTCTTCGCAAGATATATTTGACTATATAAACATATCATTACATTAAATACACAAGCAATTACTAAAGGAGGAATATAAAGATACGCATCATTATATTTAGAATCAATCATTAAAGGAAATACAAAAGGCATACATGCAATCATCCCAACACCTAACGCAACAAATAACCTCATAATTGTATTAGTAATATCAGTAAAAAACTCATCTCTATCAGGACTATTAATTTGTAAAGAAGCAGACTCACTCCAACTTAAATTAAATATTCCAGTTAAACTAGAAATAATAGTCGGAAACTTATTACTAATCGCATATAATCCATTAAAACTAGTCCCTAGTACAAAAGATATAATACTTCTATCACTAACATTAACTATCCACCAACTAATACCATTAGGAACTAAAGGAATAGAATATTTATACATATCTTTTAGTAATTTAAAATCAACTAATTTAAAATTAATTTTAGAATATAACTTTAATCTAATAAATAAATACAAAGAACACATAAAATTCGCAAGAGCCATAGATATAATCATACCCTCTGCCTGCATACCACAAAAACAAATTAATATTATATTACTAATAACTGTAGTTAAACCTGTAAGTATACAGCTAATAGAAAAATCAAGAGTTTGTCCAAAACCACGAGCTATTTGTAAGAAATTACCTGATAAAACACAAACTATCACATCAATTAATACAACCCATTTAAAAGGAATATCGATGAACAATGAAACTATAAAATATATAATACTAAATAAACAAAGACTTACTAATAATACAAAGAAGTTATTACTAATTAAAATTTTAGTATCTTTATCCTTTCCTCTTCTTTCAACCAACCATCTAAATATACTCATCTCTAACTCTAAAGTAATAATTGGTACAAATAAAGTAACATAAGTCTGAATTAAATCTACAATACCATACTCACTAGTAGATAAATAAGAAGTATATAAAGGAAGTAGGAAGAATGAAATTAATTGTGTACATACTTTTCCAAAGAAAATAATAATAGTAGTTTTCGCAAATTGTTTTTTCTTATTCATAACTTTTCCTCCTCAATTTATAAATAAAATAATATAAGTAAATACCACCAGTAGAACCAAATGTATCTATAAATACATCTATTATATTTCCGCTTCTGCCTACAACAAATAATTGGTGTACTTCATCACTGCAAGCATATAAAAAAGATAAAATTATTCCAAGTAATAAACACTTATAATCAATAATCCTATATTCAGAAATCAAACTAATAAGTAATAATCCAAGTATAAAATAAATACTAAAATGAGCAATCTTTCTAATAGATAATTCGTATTTCTTTATATATAATTTTTCGGTCTCTTCATCTAAATCTTCTCCAGTTAATACTTCACTTATTCTAATTATTAATTCATTACTTTTTTTTGAAGATAAATTCCCATTATCAGAAGAAAATAGAAATATAACCAACATACATAATAGGACTAATATAATTTTAATAACTTTCTTAAACACTATATCACCAATAATAATATACCATAAAAATAATTATATAAAAAAAAAACTTCCATAAAGGAAGTAAACTATTTGTTATTTTCTCTTAAACTTACAGCCTTTAAAGCCTCTTCTATATCATTAAAATAAATAACTTCATTTTTTAATTTTTGATAAGTCTCATTACCCTTTCCAAGAATAAGAACCATATCTTTATCTTCAGCCATATTAATAGCCTTTCTAATAGCCTCTACTCTATCAACTACTATTTCATAATTGTCATGACTATCTTTTAGCTCCGCAACTATATCATTACAAATATCCATCGGATCTTCACTTCTAGGATCTTCATAAGTAAATATAGCGTAACTTGCATTTTCAACTACAACATTACCAACCTTAGGTCTTTTTAAATAATCTCTCTCCCCAGCTTGTCCAATTACTACAATACTACGATTAATATCCAAAGTATGTACAAAGTTAAGTAATTTAGAAATACCATTAGGAGTATGAGCATAATCAACCATTACATAATATGGAGTATTAGTCTTTAGAAGTTCAAGTCTTCCATCTACTCTAATATCTTTAATATTTTTTACTAAATCATCTATCTTCAAACCAAGAGCTATACAACATAATAAACCACACGCAAGATTATATACATTAAAGTCTCCCATCATAGGGCTATTAATATTATATTCTTTATTTTTATACTTAAAAACTATATCAGTGTGATCAGGATATAACTTATAATTAACTATCTCTAAATCACAACTACTATCAGTTCCATAACTTAG
>N._stephensi_708_cecum__coassemble_77_pt1 | contig 11653 bp, 19 predicted proteins | sample N__stephensi_708_cecum__metabat2_low_PE_009 | metagenome-assembled genome bin N
AATACCCAGCTGAGATAACTAATTTAGTTCCTTGAACATTGAAACGATATCCAACACCAACTATTTCTAAGCCTTTTTCATATCCTTTAGTTACACCAATAATCATATTGTTAACTAAGGAATTCATTGTACCATGCATAGCTTTTGCTTCTTCGTTTTTACGTTCAAGAATTATTTTGTTATCTTCTTGTTTCATTGTAATGTCTTTTAACATTGCTTGAGTAAGTTCTCCTTTAGGGCCTTTTACTTTTACAACGTTATCAACTAATTCAACAGTAACTCCTTCTGGAACTGTTAATATACGATTTCCTATACGGCTCATAATGACACCTCCTATTTCATTTTAAATTTACCATGTTATCATGGGTTTCAAATTCTTGTCCTTATTACCGATAAGTAGAAATAATTATTTCTAATCTTGCTACTTTACCAAATATAAGCTAGAACTTCTCCACCTATATTCTCTTTACGAGCTTCTTTATCTGTCATAATTCCTTTTGATGTAGAAATAATTGCTATTCCTAATCCATTTAGTACTTTAGGAATTTCATCGTTCTTAGCATATACGCGAAGTCCTGGCTTGGAAATTCTTTTTAATCCAGTGATAACTCTTTCTTTCTTATCAGTATATTTTAAATATACAGTGATTGTTCCTTGAATATTATCATTGTCAATTTTATAATCTTTAATAAATCCTTCATCTTTTAAAATTCTTGCGATTTCTTTTTTCATATTAGATGCTGGAATACTAACTTCTTCATAACGCATTTGATTTGCATTACGGATTCTTGTTAACATATCTGCAATTGTATCAGTTACTACTGCCATAATAAATTCCTCCTTTCCAATTACCAGCTTGATTTTTTAATTCCTGGTATTTGTCCTTTATAAGCTAATTCACGGAAGCAAATACGGCAGATTCCGAATTTACTCATAACTGCGTGTGGACGGCCACATCTTGAACATCTAGTATATTCACGTACTTTGTACTTTTGTGGTCTATTAGCCTTTACTATCATACTTTTCTTTGCCATAATATTCCTCCCATTACTTTCTAAAAGGAATTCCAAGTCCATTTAATAAGTCATATGCTTCTTCATTTGTTTTTGCTGTTGTAACAAATATGATATCCATACCACGAACTTTTACAACATCATCATAATTAATTTCTTGGAAAATTAATTGTTCTTTAATTCCCATTGTATAGTTTCCTCTACCATCAAAAGCTTTTGGACTAACTCCACGGAAATCTCTTACACCTGGAAGAGAGATTGATATTAACTTATCCATAAAGTTATACATATTGTCTCCTCTTAGTGTTGCTTTACATCCAATTGCTTGACCTTCTCTTACTTTGAATCCTGCAATTGACTTTTTAGCTTTAGTAATTACTGGTTTTTGACCTGCAATTAAAGTTAAGTCATTAACTGCGGCCTCTAATAATTTAGAGTTTTGTGTAGCATCACCTACACCCATATTAATAACGATTTTCTCTAATTTAGGTACTTCCATTATTGACTTATAATTATATTTTTCTTTTAAACTTGGAACTACTTCATTTAAGTATTTCTCTTTTAGGCGGTTCATAAATACCCTCCTTCCAATTAATCAATTTTCTCATTTGATTTTTTTGCTATTCTTATTTTTTTACCTGTTTTTGTATCAGTTGTATGTGCTATTCTAGTTCTTTTCTTTGTCTTAGGATCAACTATCATAACATTAGATGCATTTATAGGTGCTTCTACTTCAACTATTCCACCTGCTTCAGTACCAGTTGGTCTTTGATGCTTTTTTACTACATGTACACCTTCAACTACTACTTTGTTTTCTGCTCTTAATGTTTTTACAATCTTTCCTGTTTTTCCTTTATCAGAACCAGTGATAACTACAACTTCATCTCCTACTTTAAAGTTCATATTTATCCTCCTCTTATAGTACTTCTTTTGCTAAAGATACAATCTTCATATAATCTTTATCACGAAGTTCTCTTGCTACTGGTCCAAAAATACGAGTTCCTATTGGACTCTTATCATCACGAATGATAACACAAGCATTGTCATCGAACTTAATATATGATCCATCTTCACGACGAACGCCTTGACGACTACGAACGATAACTGCTTTTACAACTTTTCCTTTTGGAATTGGTGAGTTAGGGATAGCACTTTTTACTGTACCTACAACTACATCACCAATGTTACCTGTTTTAACTTTACTTCCACCTAATACACGAATTACTAATAATTCACGTGCACCAGAGTTGTCAGCAACTTTCATACGGCTTTCTTGTTGTAACATAGATTATTCCTCCTTCTCATCTAAGCGTTAAATAATAACTGCTTCTTTTACTATTTCTTTTAAATAGAAATGTTTAGTTTTTGATAATGGTCTAGTCTCAACTATACGAACAGTATCTCCAACTTTTGCTATATTCTTTTCATCATGTACACAATATTTTTTAGAGCTTTTAACTCTCTTGTGATATAACGGATGGTTTTTATAAGTTTCAACTAAAACAGTGATTGTCTTATCATTAGTTGCGCTTACTACTTTTCCAACTAATTCTTTGCTTAATTTCTTTTCCACTTACTTTTCCTCCTATTCGTTAGTCTCACGTTCTTTTAGAACGGTTTTCATTCTTGCAACGGTGTGTCTTAAATCTCTTATTCTAGAAGGTTTTTCTAAAGTACCATTTGCTTGTTGAAAACGTAAATTGAATAGTTCTTCTTTTGATTCAACTAATTTTTTGTTAATTTCTTCTGTTGATAGTTCTCTAATCTCCTTAACCTTCATTTTTTTCACCACCATTTTCTTTTTTTACAAACTTAGTTGCAATTGGTAGTTTATGAGAAGCAAGTCTTAATGCTTCACGTGCAGTTGCTTCATCAACTCCTGCAATTTCAAACATTATTTTTCCTTCTTTTACTACTGCAACCCATCCTTCAACGTTACCTTTACCTTTACCTTGTCTTGTACCAATAGGCTTCTTAGTTAAAGGCATATGTGGGAAGATGTTTATCCAAACTTGTCCACCACGTTTCATGTAACGAGTCATTGCAATACGTGCTGCTTCAATTTGGTTTGCTGTGATCCAAGCTCCTTCTTTTGCTTGAAGACCATATTCACCGAAATGTAATTCTCTATTACCACGTGATCTACCTTCGTGAGGTAATCTATGAACACGACGATATTTTGTTCTTGACGGTATTAACATAATTAATTACCTCCCTTAGATTTTTTATTAAGGATTTCTCCTTTATAGATCCAAACCTTTACACCAATTTTTCCAAATGTTGTATCAGCCTCAGCTGTTGCATAATCAACATCTGCTCTTAATGTATGTAGAGGAATAGTTCCTTCTGTATATCCTTCGCTACGAGCCATATCTGCTCCACCTAAACGTCCAGATACACTTGTTTTGATTCCTTTAGCTCCTGCTTTCATTGCATTTCTAATTGCACGTTTTTGAGCCATACGGAATGATGCTCTGTTTGTGATTTGATTTGCAATTGACTCAGCAACTAATTGTGCATTCATGTCTGCATTTTTAATATCAACGATTGAGATTAGAACATTCTCATCTGCAATCTTTGAAAGTTGTTTCTTTAATTTTTCAATTTCTTCTCCACCGTGTCCGATCATAACACCAGGTTTTGATGTGTGGATAACAACTTCTGTTTTCTTAGCATTTCTTTCAATTTCAACTTTTGCAATTCCAGCATTTTTAAGATTTGCATCTAAGAATTTACGGATTTTAACATCTCTATCTAAATACTTAGCAAAATCATTCTTATTACTGTACCATTTTGCTTCCCAGTCCTTATTGATACCAAGTCTAAGTCCATTAGGATTTACCTTTTGTCCCATTCTGTTACCTCCTTATTAGTTTTTTGTAGCCACTACTATAATAATGTGACTAGTTCTATGATCTCTATGTCCTATGTGTGAACGTGAATCAAAAAAGTGACGTTTCATAACAGGACCAGCATCAACTCTTGCTTCTTTTACATAAAGTGTTGCTGCATCTGCACCATTATTATTAACTGCGTTTGCGATAGCAGAGTCTAATACTTTTTTTGTTAATCTTGCTGATTTATTATTAACATTACTTAATATGGTTAATGCTTCATTGGCATTCTTACCACGAATCATATCAGCAACTAATCTTGCTCTGATAGGTGATGTTCTTAGCCCTTTAGCAACTGCTTTTGCTTCCATATATATACCCTCCTAGTCATTTTTATTTATCTTTCTCTGAACCATGTCCACCAAATTTACGTGTTAATGCAAATTCTCCTAACTTGTGTCCAACCATATCTTCTGTTACATATACTGGAATAAATTCTTTTCCATTATGTACAGCAAATGTGTGTCCAATAAAGTCAGGGAAAATAGTGGAACGGCGTGACCAAGTTTTAATGACTTCTTTTTTACCAGATTTATTTAATTCTTGAACCTTTTTTAGTAATCTGGCGAAAACATAAGGCCCTTTTTTTAAACTTCTTGCCATTTTCTAATCATCCTTTCCTTTTCCTATTTACCATTACGACGACGTACTATGAACTTGTCAGAATGTTTTTTCTTACGTGTCTTTAATCCAAGTGCAGGTTTACCCCATGGTGTCATTGGAGCCTTACGTCCGACAGGAGCTCTACCTTCACCACCACCATGTGGATGGTCATTTGGATTCATAACAGAACCACGAACTGTAGGTCTTACACCCATATGACGTTTACGTCCAGCTTTTCCTACTTTTACTAGAGAAGAATCTTCATTACCAACTTCTCCAACTGTTGCCATACAAGTTCCTAAAACTTTTCTTTGTTCACCACTTGATAAACGAATCATTACGTAATTATCTTCACGTCCTAAAATTTGTGCAGATGTACCAGCAGATCTTGCTAATTCTCCACCTTTTCCTGGGCGTAATTCAATATTATGAATCATTGTACCAATTGGTATATTCATTATAGGTAATGCATTACCTACTTTAATATCAACGTTCTCTCCAGATAAGATTGTATCTCCAACCTTTAATTCTTTAGGAGCAATGATATATCTTTTTTCTCCATCTGCATAATTGATTAAAGCAATATTTGCAGTTCTATTTGGATCATATTCAATACTTGCTACTTTTCCAGGTACGTTTAATTTATTTCTTTTAAAATCAATGATACGATATCTTCTTTTAACACCGCCACCTTGATGACGAACTGTTATCTTACCTTGATTGTTACGACCACTATTCTTTTTAATAGTAACTGTAAGATTTTTCTCAGGAGTGCTAGTAGTTATTTCTTCATTTACTAATGCACTCATCTTTCTACGTCCTGGTGTAGTAGGCTTAAAATTTCTAATTGCCATAATTCATTTCCTCCTTCTAACCAAGATCAATTGTTTGTCCTTCTGCTAGTGTAACAATTGCTTTCTTTGAACGATTAGTTAATCCAGTATAACGACCAACTCTTCTTTTCTTAGGTTTAACATTAATTGTTCTAATTGATGTAACCTTAACATTGAATAATTTTTCAATTGCTTGTTTAATTTCAATTTTATTTGCTTTTGGATCAACTTTAAAAGTATATTTTCCAGTAGCCTTTGCTGCTTCAGATTTCTCTGTAACAACTGGTGCTTTGATTATCTCTAAATATTTTGTGTCTTTCATTATTTAAGCACCTCCTCAACATATTTTAAGGCTTCTTCTGTAATTACCATTACATCAGTTCCTACAATATCTAATACATTAATTTCATCTGCTAAGATTAATACTAAGTTTTGTAAATTTCTTGATGCTAATATTAAATTGTCATCAAATTCTTTTACTACTAATAATACTTTCTTATCAGCTATTTTTAATCCTTCTAAGACTTTCTTCATTTCGTTTGTTTTTGGTGATGAAACATTGATATTTTCAACTACCATTAATTCATCAGCTAAAACTTTATCTGATAATGCAGAGCGAATTGCTAATTGTCTTTCTTTTCTATTTTGTTTTTTGCTATAGTCTCTTGGTACTGGAGTTCCATATCTTCCTCCGCCTACCCATTGAACGGCTCTAATTGAACCTTGACGTGCACGTCCAGTTCCTTTTTGTCTCCATGGCTTTCTACCTCCGCCAGAAACTTCTGAACGATTTTTAGTTTTGTGTGTTCCTTGTCTTAATGATGCCATTGATAAAATGATTGCATCATTTAAAACGGCATTGTTTGGTGTAATTCCAAATATTTCTTCATTTAAATTAATGTCCTTTACTTTTTCACCTTTAAGATTTAAAAGTTCTACTTTTTTCATCTATGATTCCTCCTTTCATCACTTGTACAATTTTTATTTATTTTCTTTATTATATATACGTGATGATTTATTCTTCTGTTGTATTTTCAGTTGCTGTTTCTTCTGTGTTTTCAACTACAACTTCATTTTCTTCAATTTCGGCAGTAGTTTCTGCATTTTCAATTGCTTCTTTTGCTTGAGCATATGAGACTAAGTTAGCAGCCTCATTCTTAGCATTAGGCATTTTAACAGCAGTACGAATCATTACTAATGATTTCTTTGGACCAGGAACATTTCCTTTAACTAAAATTACACTATTTTCTGTATCTACTGATACAATTTCAAGATTTTGAACAGTTCTTTGAACATTACCCATTTGACCAGGCATTTTCTTTCCTTTAAGTACATGCATTGGTAGTAATGTACCTAAAGACCCAACTCCTCTGTGGTATTGAGAACCATGTCCCATAGGACCACGAGTTTGGTTATAACGTTTAATAACGCCTTGGAACCCTTTACCTTTGCTAGTTCCAGTAACATCAACAATTTCTCCTGCTTCGAAAATGTCTACACCAATAGTTTGACCTAATGTGTAATCATTAACATTAACTCCTCTAATTTCTCTTAAGAAGCGCTTAGGTGTTGTGTTAGCTTTCTTTGTATGACCTAATTCAGCTTTATTGCTTAACTTTTCTCTTATAGTATCAGTTGCAAGTTGAATCGCATCATATCCATCTTTTTCTACTGTTTTAATTTGAGTTACAACATTTGGCTCAACTTCAATAACAGTAACTGGGATTAGTTTTCCTTCTTGAGTAAAAACTTGAGTCATCCCGATTTTTTTACCTAAGATTCCTTTCATTTAATTTCCTCCATTATTTTGTTTTTATTTCGATGTCTACTCCACTAGGTAAATCTAAATGCGCTAACGCATCAATAGTTTCCTTGCTTGGATTCTTAACATCAATAAGTCTTTTGTGTGTACGCATTTCGAATTGCTCACGAGAATCTTTATATTTATGTACAGCTCTTAAGATTGTGAACTTTTCAATTTCTGTTGGAAGTGGTACTGGGCCAGATATTTCTCCACCAGATCTCTTTACTGTTTCAACAATTTTCTTTGCTGCATTATCTAAGATTCTATGATCGTATGCTTTAATTCTGATACGAATTTTTTCTGTTGACATTTGAAATCCTCCCTTCGTCTATATCTAGTATAGGCTTGCTCCGCACGAATAACCCGACCTTTTAGCAATTTTATGTTGCTATTTGCTAGCAACTTATCCTTGCGTATCGACAACCTCGTACATCTAAGCAGTCACACAGATTAAATTATAGCAATTAAAATCATCTTTTGCAAGGCTTTTTTTCTTATTTTTCAACATTTCTTAATTTTTTGATGTTATTTGTAAAATTATATTAAAAAAAGTACAATAGTTGGCATATACTTTGTCTATTGTACTTTTAGGCTATTTTTGAATTATCTATACAAAATGTTGCATAGATTGGAATATATCTTATACCTTTCTTTGTAGAGAAATTGTTTTCTGTAATTCTATATGCTTGTGGAACTGTATATTTTTTCATAAATACAGATAAGGACTTTGCTTTAGAATTTGTCTTTGTAGTAATTTCTATTGGAATGATTTGTCCCATTCTATTTTGTACAACGAAATTTACTTCTGCTTTGCCCTCTGATTGATAATAATATAGTGACAATCCATTTTCCATTAAAGACTTTGCTATATGATTTTCATATAATGTTTCTTTTATATTTTCATCTGTTTGAAGTTTTTTATAATTTAAATGCAACATTGTATATAAAAGCCCTGTATCTGCTGCATATAGTTTAAAACTATCTTTATCTTTGCAACCACTTAGAGGAGATTTTACATCTTTAATTTTATTACTTCTAAATACTAATTGATTATTTACTAAATAATTAATTGCATTTTCATATTCTTTAGCTCTTTTACCTGTACCTATTACACCATATTGAAATTTTTTATTTTCTTTTTTTAGTTGTTCTGGGATAGAATCTATTACTTCTACTGCTCTAGGTATATCTATTAGGTTAGTATTACATAATACTTCTTTTTTATATACATCCATTATTTTCTGTTTTATTGCTTCTAATTCTTGCACGCTCTTTCCTTGTAGTTCTGCATCTATCACTTCTGGCATTCCTCCTGTTTGTAGATAAGCCATAAAATAATCTAAGGCCACTTTATGGAATGGGCATGTTTTTCTCTTTGTAAACGATTCTTTTATTAGACTTGCTAAGTTTTTCTCATTATGAGCCCATAGATATTCTTCAAAATCCATATTATTCATTCCTTTGAATTGAAGCTCTTCTCCTTTGAACTCATTTAAATTTTCTTTTCTTGATGTGATTGCTATTATATTATATTCACTATGTTCACTTCCAAATAGTTTTAGTCCTTTTACTATTTCTATACTATTAACATTGTCTAATATTATTAGAGTATCTCCTTTAAGAATTGTTTCTCCTATATTTAATGATAGATTAAGAACTATTTTTTCAGTTGACTTTTCTTTAACAAATATTTCTAGTAGTTCTTTATTGTTTTCTGTATTAAAATATACAACGTTTTTATATTCCCTTTTTCCAAAATCAAGGACAGCAAATGTTTTTCCTATTTGTTTTGCTCCATATAGAACCATAGGCTTTCTAATTACATCTGTTTTCCACTTTTGAAAGAAACTTTCTATTTTTCGTTCCATAAAATGTATCCTCCTATCATATTTAATAAATTAAGTATACTTTTTATTATTAAAAAAGTCAATTAAAAAAGACTTAAAAAGTCTTATGTATTAATTAATGGCTTATTGTATTCTAATCTTAGTTTATCTGCTATCGTAACAATAAACTCGGAATTAGTTGGTTTAGCTTTATCTATGTCTACACTATATCCAAATATTTCTTCCATAAGATCCCAATTTGCTCTATTCCAACTTACTTCAATTGCATGCCTTATTGCTCTTTCTACTCTAGAAGTCGTTGAGTTGAATTTTGATGCAATTTCTGGGTAAAGTTCTTTCGTAATACCACCTACGATACTTGGATTGTTGTATATCAGGGATATTCCCTCTCTAATATATTGATAGCCTTTTATGTGTGATGGTACTCCTAATTCATGAAGAGTCTTAGTTATAGATATTTGTAAATTGTTGTTGTAAAGATCTAAGTTTTCACCATTACAACCATATGTATTGGCTACTTCTTTTATTTTTTCTTCTAGTACTTCCAATTCAAATGGTTTTAATATGAAATAATCTGCTCCAAGTTCTGAAACTTTTCTTATCATTTCTTGTGTATTACATGATGTTAATACTATTATCTTTTTATCTAACTTATTTTCATAAGCATATTTTAATACCGCTATTCCGTCTTTCTTAGGCATTACTATGTCTAGAATTATCATATCAAACATGTCTTGGTTTCTTTTTATTTGTTCTATTGCTTCTTCTCCATCATATGCATTAAGTACAACATCTACATCTGTAGAACTATCAAAGTATTCTTTTATCAAATCTACTATCATCTTATTGTCATCTATTACTAATAGTCTGACTTTTTCCATTCTTTCCTCCAATCATTCATCACGCAATTATAATTATATATTATGTCTTAAAAAATATAAAGATAAAAAAAGTACAACATTTGTCGAATGTGTACATTTCTTTTAATTTTCTAGTTTGTTTATAAATACTTGCAATTCACTTGGTTTAAGACTTAATCCTCCTAATAAATAACCATCTATTTCTTTTATTTCCTTTAGTGTATCAATATTTTTTTCATTTGCACTTCCACCATATAATATTTTACTATTAGGTAAAATTGTTTTAATAAAATTAAATACTTCTATTATTTCTTCATTAGTAGGAATTATTCCTGTTCCAATTGACCAAATAGGCTCATAAGCAATAATTATTTTTTGCCTTAATTCTTCAGTTAATCCATCTATTGCCGTTTTTAATTCTTTTTCTAATATTTCTTTGAATTTATTAGTTTCTCTTTCTTCTTTAGACTCGCCAATGCATAGAATTGGTGTTATATCATTTTCAAATAATCTTTTTATTTTTTCATTTATATTTTCAAGTGTTTCTCTTTGATATTGTCTTCTTTCACTATGTCCTATTATTGCGTATTCTACATTTGATTTTTTTAGTGATGAAGCAGATATTTCTCCAGTATATGCTCCATCATTTGTAGTACTTACGTTTTGTGCACCTAAACTGTAATTATCTAAGTTGAACAAATTGATATTTAAAAATGTAGGACATAATATTAATTTTGAATTAGAATTAATATCTCTTAGGTTATCTTGATATGATAAAAAATCTTCTTTATTTAAATTACTTTTATTATTTAAAGCAATAATCATTTAAATTTCTCCTTTATTGTTTTATATATTTTAGATATAATCCCGAATCTATTTTCTTCTTTTTTCTCCATTATAGCTCTTTGATATACTTCTATGGCTCTATCTGCATAATTTTTTGAACTATAGTGTTCTGCTTGAATTCTTGCCTGCTTATCCATGTGTAAAAGTTCATCTTTATTTTCATATAAATATAGGATTTCTTTTTGATACTCTTTTTCCGTTTCAAAAAATAGACCATTTAATTCTTCTGTTACCATGCTTTGAAAAGCTTCATCTCTCATGCATACTGGAACAGTATTTGAGGCCATTGCTTCTATGATAGTTAGACCTTGTGTTTCTGTTTTGGATGCAGTTGCGAAGATGTCTGCTATATGATAGTAATAAGGCATATCGTCCCAAGATACTTTTCCTGTGAAGATAATACTTTCTTCTATTTTAAGTTTCTTGCTCAATTCTTGATATTTTTCTTTATCTGGTCCATCTCCAACGATAATTAGTTTAATATTGTTATGTTCTTTTAATAATTCTTTTTCTGAATTAATTAAGAATTCTATGTTCTTTTCTTCTGCAAGACGCCCTACAAATAAAATTACAAAATCATTTTTCTTTAACTTTAATGATTTTTTTAAGTTATTTACTTCTCTTTGATTAATATTTTCTTTATAAAATCTTTCAACTTCTATTCCTGTGGGGATTATATGAATGTTCTTCTCAAATTTATATTTTTCTTTAAATAGTTTATATATTTTTGTTGTAGGTACTATTAATTCTGTTGCAGTTGTTTCACAGTAAAATTTAGTTAGGTACTCTACTAATTTCTTACTAGATCTATTAAAGTATCCTTTAGTAATATAGTGAACATATTCTTCATATAGAGTATGATATGTATGGACAAGTGGAATATTAAATTGTTTTGCGATTAGTCTTGCAAATGTTCCTATTGCAAATTCTGTTTGAGAATGTATTACATCTAG
>N._stephensi_708_cecum__coassemble_85_pt1 | contig 11431 bp, 11 predicted proteins | sample N__stephensi_708_cecum__metabat2_low_PE_009 | metagenome-assembled genome bin N
AGATCAATTAAATAAATTACTTGTTAATCTATGTAAAAATAGTTATATTGAGAAAGTTGAGAGGGCTTATAGATGAGAGTTTTAGTACAAAGAAGTGGTAAGTCTTCTGTTTCAGTAGATGGAAAGATAATTGGTAAGATTGACAGAGGTTTAGTTTTACTTGTTGGATTTACTGATGGAGATGATTCAGAAAAAATAGAGTATCTTGCGAAAAAGGTAGTTAATCTTAGAATCTTTGATGATGAAGATGGAGTTATGAATAAGAGTTTACTTGATGTAGGGGGAGATATATTATCAATATCACAATTTACTTTATATGCAGATACAAAAAAAGGAAATAGACCAAGTTATATTAATGCTATGAATGGAGAAGAAGCTACTAAATTATATGACTTATTTAATGATGAACTAAGAAACTATGTAAAAGTAGAGACTGGTATGTTTGGGGCTGATATGAAAGTCGAAATTACTAATAATGGTCCAATTACTATTTTTCTTGAAAAATAAGAAGATTGTTCTTCTTTTTTTCTTTGTTTTAGGTTATAATAAGACACAAGTATTTGGGGTGGTTTGATGATTAATAGGGGGACAAAGGATTTATACCGCCAGTTGGATGAAGCACAGAAAATGATAAGAGGCGCAAAAAACATAGATGAGAGAGTTGCTCTTGCAAACTATATAGGTAATATTTATAGAGCTTTGATTTGTATGGGTGATGGAAATGTTACTTTTGATCGTAAAAAGTGTTTTGGAAAATATGGTAATTATAAAAAGTTTATTAAAAAGCTTGATATTTATAGTGATAAAATGATTCGAGGCTTTGTTAATTCAAAGGCTTTCCATAAGTCTTTTTTTGGAGAAGTTATTCCTTTGGTAGAAGATGAAATGGCTAAGTTTTGTACATTAAATTTTGATGGTGATGATACTTTTTCTGAAAATGATTTTCTTGAGGTATTTAGTGAATTTATGAAGAGTTTATCTTTGGGAGATTTATTTGATGAATTCTATAAATCTGGAAAAATTTATTCCAGTATTGTTGGTAGTGATAAAGGTAATTTAGGTTTTACTTTGCATAACCCTGTTAATGCAAGAACTGATTTATTTATAAAAGATTTAAAATATGATCTTGGTAGTATGAATACTTTAGCACATGAATTTGGTCATGCATATGATTTGAGTTTGCTTGATGATAATGTTTTTAAATATAATCAATATTTTTATGTTTCTTTCTATGGAGAAGTTATGTCTCGTTTGTTTGAAAGATTACTTTTTAGGTTCTTACTAAAAAATGGAGTAAAGGAAGATGTTGTTAGGGATAAAATAATTGATTTTGAAGTTATTAATTTTGATTTTCTACTTGATGCTTATATCTTAAGTTTACTTGATGATGAGATGTTTGCAAGTGATGAGTATATAGATTGTGATAGTGATACTATTTATAAGAAGGTTAAGGCATTCTTTTTAGAAGAATCTGATATAAAAGGCGTGATTGAAAGAATGCAAGAGGTTGATTTAAGTGAAGTATTTAACTATGCTTACGGAGATATTATTTCATTATTTTTATGTGATGAGTATGAAAAGTTTGGTTTATCTTCTGATGTGATGGAATATTTTTTACATGAGAGGGGCAAGTTATTTAGTGAAGATTTTTTAAGAGAATGTGGGTTTGGCCCTATGAATTATGCTAAACTTTATACTAAAGAAGTTCAGTTAATAAAGAAATAAATATATTTTTAATAATATTTTTATGTTATAATTTTTATAGATAATAATGCAATTCTTAAGAATGGCTTTTTCTATAAGGAGATTTTTATGTTTAAAAATATAAGAAATAGAATTAGTTTTAATAAATTGGTTAAAAATTATGATAATAAGAAATATATTAATATTATTGCATTTATTTTTATTTTAGTTGTTATTTTATCATTATTTTATTTTATAGGGAAAACTTCTATTTTTAGTGGTATTGATTCATCTGTTAAAAAAGATTTTAAAGAATGGGTTTTACTTGATGAATATACAGTTGATAAAGCAATTGATAAATCACTTAAAAAGGTTAAATGGAAGTATGATAAAAGTCTTGATGTAATAATTATTAGTGGGTTAGATAAAAGTAGTGATGATAAGATAGTGATGACTTTTACTAATGATGATAAAGCTACTTTTAAATCTATGACTAGAAATGGAGAAGATATATCTTATTCTGATTGGTATTCTTATTTAATTAGTTATAAAGACTAATTATTTATAAAAAAAGATTGTGATTAAATTATAAACTATGTTATAATTGGTGTAATGATAGGAAGGTTGTGTTTTATTATGGATAAGAAAGGTAAAGTTAATAATAGTAAAGTGAATAGTACAAGTGTGGCTAAGAAACCTCTAAAAATAAAAATTAGTAAGGATAAGGCAAAGTTATATCTAGTAGGACTTGCTGCGGTTGTAGTTGTATTAGTTGTTGTGAGTAATTTATTAAAGCCTGCTACTTATACTGAAAATATAAAAAGAGTTAGAAATTGGAATCTTTCTACTGAGTATGATGTTGCGACTGCCTCAGAAAATGCGATGAAACATGTTAAGTGGAAAGATAAAAAAGGCGTTGTAACTATAACTGGAAAAGATAGAAAAACAGGAGATAAGATTGTTGTTACTTTCAATGTTGGAACATATATTGCTTTTGATTCTATGACACGTGATGGTAAGGATCTTTCGTATTCTGAATGGAAAGATTATATGAAGAGTTATAAGAATTAGAGTTTATTTGAAATAGATAATTAATAGATTATCTATTTTTTTAAATGAAAAAGTTATTGTACATTTTTTATTTTTGGTTTATAATATAAGTATCTTTGTGAGAAAGAGTACTTTTATGAATATTTATAGAGAGAGTATGTTTGGTGAAAATACTTAATAGGAGTGGAAGGAAGACATCTATAAAACATAAAGCGCGTTACCACGTTATAGGTATGAATAGTTAGAAATTAAGGTGGCACCGCGAGTAATCGCCCTTAGAGTGTCATCTTTTTTTGTTTGGAGGAGGAATAATATGATACAAAGACAAAAGGGCTGTAATGATATTTATGGTAGAGAGGCAAAAGTTTGGAAGTATGTCGATCAAGTAATTGATGAATTAATGGAAAAATATAATTTTAATTATATTCGTACACCAATTTTTGAAGCTACTGAGTTATTCCATCGAGGCGTAGGTGAAACTACGGATATTGTTTCTAAAGAAAGTTATGATTTTGAAGATAAAGGTGGCAGAAAGATTACTCTTAGACCTGAAGGGACAGCAGGAGTTGTACGTGCATACATTGAGAATAAGATGTATGGGGATGCAAATCAGCCAGTAAAGGTTTATTATAATGGAACAATGTATAGATATGAGAGACCGCAATCTGGAAGAGATAGAGAACTTACTCAGTTTGGATTAGAAATATTAGGTAGTGATGATCCACTTAGTGATGCGGAAATAATAAGTGCTGCGGTTAATCTTTATAAAATGCTCGGTTTACAAGAGATTAAGGTTAATATTAATAGTTTAGGAGATAGTGAATCTCGTAATAATTATCGTGATGCATTAGTTGAATATTTTAAGCCTCATATAAAAGATTTTTGTGAAGATTGTCAAGAAAGACTTAATAAGAATCCTTTAAGAATTTTGGATTGTAAAGTTGATAAAGATAATGAAGTTTTAAAAAATGCCCCTAAGACCTTGGATTACTTGAATGATGTGAGTAGAGATAGATTTGAAGCTGTTCAAGATTATTTAGATATTATGCAGATTGAATATGAAATTGATCCTACTATAGTTCGTGGACTTGATTATTATAATCATACTGTATTTGAAATTGAGGCTAAGGTAGAAGGTTTTGGATCTAATAATGTATTAGGTGGAGGCGGAAGATATAACGGGCTTGTTAATCAATTAGATGGACCCGAGACTCCGTGCGTAGGATTTGCTTCTGGTTTAGGTAGACTTATTAGGGCTCTTGAACTTGAAAATGTTGATTTACCAATTGTTGAAGATATAGATTTATTTATAATGTATGTAAATGATGATGAGAAGAAGTATGCTGCTTATCTAACTCAAGAATTAAGACTTGCAGGATTTATAGTTGAAACTGAATATACTGGTAGAGGATTAAAGGGACAGTTTAAACAGGCTGATAGATTAGGAGCTAAGTTTACATGTGTTTTAAATAGTGACGATTTAAATAATAATGAAGTTAAAATTAAAAATAATAGTACAAAAGAGGAAGAGGTTATTTCTCTTGATGTATTGATATATTATTTAGAAGAAAAAATTAATGCTAGTTTATTAGGAGAAGGTTATGATGATGGAGATGAATGCTGTTGTGGTCATCATCATGGAGAAGGACATTGCCAGGGGCATTGTCATCATGAAGAGGAGTGATATTAATGGAGAGAATAGTTTTAGAAGAATTAAATAAGCATTATGATGAAGAGGTTACTATTTCAGGTTTTGTTGATGAAATACGTAATTTAAAATGGGTACAATTTGTTGTATTAAGAGATGAAACAGGAAAGGTTCAAATTACAATTGAGAAGAGTGAAGAGGCTAATAAAGAGTTAGTTGAAATTATTGATAATTTAACAGTTGAATCTACACTTAAGGTTACTGGAAAAGTAATGGAGGCTCCTTCTGTAAAATTGGGTGGAATGGAAGTTATTCCAAGTAAAATAGAAGTAACTAGTAGAAATGAGGGTGAACTTCCTTTTAACTATAAAGATATTTCTACAGTTAATTTGGATACAAGACTTGATTATCGTTATATTGATCTTAGGAGAGATGCGAATACTTTAATGTTTAGAATTCAAAGTACTCTAGTTAGATATATGAGAGAATATTTATATGAAAATGGATTTACTGAGATTCATAGTCCTAAGTTATTAGGGGCTGCATCAGAGTCTGGCAGTGAAGTTTTTGAAGTTAAATATTTTGATAGAAGTGCATATCTTGCGCAAAGTCCACAATTCTATAAGCAAATGGCTTTATCTTCTGGATTTGGACGTGTATTTGAGGTAGCTCCTTGTTTTAGAGCAGAGAATTCTAATACGAGCCGTCATGCGACTGAGTTTACTTCTTTTGATGTAGAGTTTGCATATATAAATGACTTTAATGATGTTATGGATTTAGAGGCTGAGATGCTTAGATATGCATTTTTAAAAACTAATGAAAAGTTTGGAGAAAAGATTAAAGAGGTATTTGGAACTGAGTTAATTGTACCTGAAGTTCCATTTCCTAAGATGAGACTTCAAGATATTTATAAAGAGTTAGAAGAAAGATATGGATATAAGCCTGAGAATGGTGAGATGAATGATTTAACTACTGAGGCTGAGAGATTATGTCATAAGCTTTCTATGGATAAATTTAATTCAGAGTTCTTATTCGTAATAGATTTCCCTGCAGAAAAGAGAGCTTTCTATCACATGAGAGACGAAAATGGAATTCTTCAAGGATATGATTTAATTTGGAGGGGTGTAGAAATTACTACTGGAGCACAAAGAGAACATCGCTATGAAGAAATAGTTAAAAATGCACGTGAAAAAGGACTTGATGAAGATGTTAAATTTTATTTAGATTTCTTTAAACATGGATGTCCTCCGCATGGTGGCTTTGCAATTGGAGTAGATAGACTTACAATGTTAATGTTGGGTATTCCTAGTGTTAAAGAGACTCAATTCTTATTCCGTGGGCCTAATAGAATTGCACCTTAATTAGTTTACAAAATAAAAATTGCTTTATGCAATTTTTTCTTTTATATTATTTTATTATTTGATATACTATTCGTATAGTAGAGTAAGGTGTTTAATATGGCAAAGAAAATTAGAAGTGCAAAAGTTAAGAGTAGTGGCGACGTTAATAAGAATAGTGGTATTAAGATTTCTCATACTATTAATAAAATTAAAGAGAATGAGAGAAAATATACTTTTTATTTAACTTCTTTATTTATGGTTTTAATTGTTGTTTTTGCTTATATGGTTTTTAGAGTTGATGCAGATAGTTTAACTTCCTTAGATTATACAATGGCGTATCAACATTTATCATCATCGGGTAAAATGGTTTATATGAATGAAGATAATATTATGAGTGATGAAGAAGGGCTTGTTTCGGAGCCTGTATTTGTGAACTTTTCTAATATGACTAATCATACAATTAATTATGTTATTAAGTTTGTAGAAGAAAAAGATATGGTAGAGAATTGTAAATGTGAAATAGTTGATTATAAGAAAATTAAATTTTCTGTAGACGGTGTTAATATACAAACATTTGATAATGAAGATATGGTAGTTACATCTGGAATGATTAAAAGTAATAATGAAGATACTTTGAAGGTGCATTTTTGGATTGATAATGATATGCCAGAAGATAGTGAATGTAACTATTATGGAAGATTTGTTTTCCAAGAATTTAATGAGATGAAATTAGAAGGTTAATTATCTTCTTTTTTTATGAATTTTTCAATTATTAAGTTTGTTTTATATATTTCTTCTAAATATGAGAAATGAGATTTATTTTTATATATAATTAATCCCGAATTATTAATTATTTTATTTAAGAGATATCCATCTTTTAGAGGAGTGTCTATATCTTTCTCTCCCCAAATAATTAAAGTTTCTTCTTTAATTTCTTTATAATATTTTCTTAGATCTTCACTAATAATATTTTTAAATGTTTTGTGCATATTTAAAGGTATATTTTTATAATCTGTTGATGCGAATATATTAAGTAGATATTCTTTTGCTTTTATTTTTTTTGTTTCTGGTAAGATATTTGTTAGAAGTTTTAGTATTTTATAGATTTTTTCTTTTAAAAACACTTTAGGAGTTTTTCTTCTTTTTATTCCTGCGACATCTATTAGAATTATTTTGTTTATTTTTATTTTATAGTATCCTGATAGAAGTGATGTGATTCTTCCTCCGAATGAGTGAGCTATTATTGTGGGATTTATAATATTATTTTTTTCGATGAATGATTTTATAATTAGGGCATAGTCATAAATAGTCAGTTCTTTATTTATAAATGGGCTATTTCCGAAGCCTGGGTAATCAATTATATAAATTGTATATTTATCTTTAAAATAGTCTATTATATATTTAAATGTTTCTCTAGTTTCTCCCCAACCTGGGAGTATCAATATAGTATTTTTTGATGTACCATATTTTTTATAAAAGATTTTGTATTTTTCAAATTTAAAATACATTTTATCACCTAGTATATTTTATGTTTTGTGTCAATTAATGTGAAAGTGCTTGTGGAGGTAGAAGTGGGTATGATATAATATAATTGTCAGAGAGATATGAACAGGCTCTATTAAAACCGACTAATATAACGATACGGGAGTTTTGAACAGTCATCGGTGTCGAATGCTCTAACAATTTTAGAGAATCCTAATGATGACGTAAGGACACCCACCTGCACAAACGGTACAGGTTTTATCGTTGCCGACGACGTATCTCAATTCTGACTTTTTTTGTTGAGAAAATATATGATATATGTTATAATATGCGTTGATAGAGGTGAAGTAAGATGTTAGTTTTACCGATTGTGAATAGAAGACGTGTTATGAACGTTCAAATTAGACTTAAGAATGCTACTAAAGTTCGTCAAGGTGTTATGTTTGATGATGCTAAGGGGAGCGACATTATTGTGAATCGTGAGAAGTTTTCTGATTCTAGTTTTGGAGAGTCTAGAGATATAAATGCGCCAATTGATTTTATTAGGAGTAGATCTTTATTACACCCAAGAAACTTTTTAGTGACAACAAAAGAAGAGAGTGATTCTTCTTATTATGATGTTTATGAAGTACCTCAACCTCCTAAAAAAGTAAATGATAGTTTAGATAAGTTATATAGTAAGGCTATTACTGATATGAGAAAAGAAATCCCGGGAAAAGTGAATAGGGGAAGATATATTTCTTTTGAAGATTTAGGAATAGATGAGAATTTAGGTGATGAAAGAATTGCGAAACTTCAAAGTGTTATGAGAAATAATGATGGAGAAGATTTAGGTAAAAAATTAAATGATGCAGGTCTTACTGATTTAGATGAGACTGTGCAATTCTTTAAAAATTTTGAATGTACAATTCTTGCGGATACTGTAATTAGTGAAGATAGTCTGCAGGATACTATTAATGCTTTAAGTGTTATTAATACAAGAGATTATAGAAATTTAAAAAAATATTATAATATGGCTAAGTCTAATACAGATATTTATACTAAGATAAGTTATATTAATAAAGTCTTATATGATAAGCCTTTAACTTTTTCTAGAGATGAAGGGCAAAAACAATTTATAAAGAAAAAAGATGAAAGTGAGTTAAAGAGAATTGCATAATTTTGATAGATTAGAAAAAATTGTTGGAAAAGATAGTTTAAATATTTTGAGAAGTAAGACTGTACTTATTTTAGGATGCGGCGGAGTAGGTGGATATGTTGTGGAAGGACTTACTCGAAGTGGTATTGGACGAATTATTTTAGTTGATTATGATACTGTTGATGAGACAAATATCAATAGACAAGTAATTGCGCTTAATTCAACTGTTGGCAAAAAAAAGACAGATTTACTTGAAGAACGTATTAAAGATATAAATCCATTATGTGAAGTTATAAAGATAAGTGAGTTCATTGATAGTAATAACATAGATAACTTATTCTTTGAAAATGTTGATTATCTTGTAGATGCATGTGATACTATGTCTACAAAAAAGTGTGTTATACTTGAATGTATAAGAAGAGATATTCCTTTTATTAGTTCTATGGGTACAGGTAATAAATTAGATCCTACTAAGTTGGATATTGTAGATATTAGAAAGACTGTTAATGACCCTTTAGCGAGAATTATTAGAAAATTTATTAAGGATAATAAGATAGATAAGAAGATAATGGTTTTATCCTCTTCTGAATTACCAATTAAGACAGGGGATAGAACACCAGGTTCAACTGCATTTGTACCTTCTTGTGCGGGTCTTATTATATCTAGTTATATTGTGAGAGAGTTTATTAAAAAATAAAAGAATCAAGATTTTACTTGATTCGTTTTTTATAATTTTCTATATAGTCCTATTACTTTACCTATGATAGTTACTTCATTTAAAATTATTGGCTCCATTGTATCATTTTCTGGTTGTAGTCTAAAATGTCCATTTTCTTTATAAAATGTTTTTACAGTTACTTCGTTTTCTGTATTCATCGCAACTACTGTTTCACCATTTCTAGCTGTATCTCTTCTTTCTACAATTAAAATATCTCCATCATAGATTCCTACATTTATCATAGATTCTCCACTTACTTTTAGTGTGAATACTTCTTTTTTGGCAGGAACTAGGCTTGTTGGAAGTGAGAAATACTCATTTGGTGTTTCGATTGCTTCTATTGGTGTTCCTGCAGTTACTTTTCCAAGTAGTGGTACATCTACTATTTTTTCTTCGTTATTTTTTAAATATTCGTTAGGTACTAATATTTCTAATGTCCTATTTTTATTATCATCTTTTTTAATATATCCTTTTTTCTCTAATTGTTTTAGATGAAAATGTATTGTTGCGGGAGATGATAGTTTTGCTTCTGATCCTATTTCTCTAACAGTAGGAGGATATCCATTTTTGGCGATTAGTTTTTTTAATATATCAAGTATAACTTCTTGTCTTTCAGTTAATTTTTCCATAAAATCACTTCCTTATGAGTTAAGTTTATCATTTATTTATATTCCTGTCAAACGAATGTTTTAGATATCTTTTATAATTAATTTATTTTTGATTATGTTAGTGTAAGTTTAGTAAATTATGTTATACTAAATTTAGGTGATATAAATGAAGAAAATCATATTAGTTGATGGGAATAACTTATTATTTAGAAGTTTTTATGCTACTGCATATCAAGGTACAATAATGAAAAATTCTAAAGGGTTTCCTACAAATGCATTATATGGATTTATCAATATGATGAATAAAATAATTAAAGAAGAAAATCCTAGTTATATTATGGTTGCGTTTGATAAGGGAAAGACTTTTAGACATGATAAGTATGAAGATTATAAGGCAGGACGTGCCGCAATGCCTGATGAATTAAAATTACAATTTCCTAAGGCAAAAGAAGTTTTAGATTCTATGGGAATTAAACATTTTGAAATAGATAATTATGAGGCTGATGATATTATTGGTACATTATCTAAGAGAGTTGATGAAGAAAATCAGTTTATCGCAACAATAATAAGTAGTGATAAAGATTTACTACAACTTATTAGTGATGAGGTGACAGTCAAACTATTAAAAAGCAATGATCATATTATGATGACTCCTGATGAGTTTAGAAGTTTTTATCAAGTTGACCCTATTAAGATGATTGATTTAAAGGCTTTAATGGGAGATAGTTCCGACAATATTCCTGGAGTTAAGGGAATCGGTGAAAAGACTGCGATTAGCTTACTTTCTAAATATGGTTCATTAGATGGAGTATATGAAAATTTAGATAGTATTTCTGGTAAGACTAAAGAAAAATTAGAAGTAGATAAGGAAAATGCTTATAAGAGTTATGATCTTGCGACAATATATAGAGAAGTTCCAATTGATTTTAGTTTGGAAGATTGTGTTTATAATGGATATAAACCTGATGATTTTAAAAATATATTAGAAGAATTAGAGTTTTATTCTTTACTTAAAAAGCTTGATTTTTCTTCTTTAAATAATAATGAAGAGATAGAAGAAAAGAAAGAAGAAAATATAAATATTCTTTCTATGGATAAATTTAGTAATAAAGATTTTTCATTTTATTTAGAAACTAGAGGGTCTGTTTATAGTAAGAGTGAAGTACTTGGAATAGGTTTATATGATGGAGAAAATGGATATTTTATATCTAGGGAAGAAATTAATAAGTATAAGAATATTTTTTCTAGTGAGTGTTCTAAGTATACTTATGATTTAAAGAAAAGTTTAGTTGTATTGAATGGAGTATATGATTTTAAAAATGTATGTTTTGATACAATGATTGCGACTTATTTACTTGATTATGTTGTGAAAGATGATATTAGTTTTGTTGCGAGAAGTTTTGATTATAGTATACCTTTATATGAAGAGTTATATGGAACTGATAAAAGACCTAAAGAAATAAGTTTAGAAGAATTAAGTAATGTTTGTGTTAAGAAAGCTAAATTTATTTATGATACTAGAGAAGATATTATAAGTAAAATGGTTGAAGATGAGGAGTATGATTTATTTAAGAATATTGAGATGCCTTTAGTTTATGTTCTTGCGGATATGGAAAATACTGGTATTTTAGTTGATCAAGAATATTTAAAAGGTGTTGAAGTAGAACTAAAAAAATTAATGGATAATACAGAAAGCGAAATATATAATCTTGCGGGTAGTGAGTTTAATATTATGAGTCCTAGTCAACTTGCGAGGGTTTTATT
>N._stephensi_708_cecum__coassemble_86_pt1 | contig 11377 bp, 14 predicted proteins | sample N__stephensi_708_cecum__metabat2_low_PE_009 | metagenome-assembled genome bin N
TCATCGATTGTCATTGGCTCTTCCTCCCCCTACTCTTTTAAATTAATATATTCATATTCAAACTCATTTTTTACTTTTAAGAAAAAATATTTTTTATCATTATCTAGCAACAATGTGTAATTATTATCCTCAAATTTAAAGTCTCCTATAATTGTATACTCTTTCATATTATCACCAATTTTATTGTAGCATATTATGTAAATAATTGTTCTTTTTTTGTAAATAGATTGTAATATTCTTGACATATTTTAAAAAAAAATGTTAAGTTTAGTATAGGTAATGGTAAGTTACTATGAAGTATATAAGAGAGAGGATATGAATTATGCAATCTACTGGAAAAGACATTACATTAGGAATTAATGAAGATGCTTTAAGTGATTTTACAATGGACATTCTTAATTTATCTGATGATGTTTCTGACTTGTTTTCTTCTATTGATTCTAAGATGGAGTCATTAAAAAGTTATTTTGATTGTGAGCAATATAATAATTTAATGAATTCATATAGAGAATTTAGGAAAAACTATGGTGTTGTTAAACGTGCTATTGTTTCTTATTCAGATGATTTAATATGTGTTGTGAATAAGGCACATGTTGGTGATCATAATATTGCATTATTAGTTGATCAACTTTCTGAAGATACTTTAAAGAAAGCCCAAAATGTTAAAAATTTATAGGAGGTGATTTTTGTGGCTTTAACAATAGAAGGTGCAACAATTGGTTATGATGAGAATAGTATGAGAACAACACTTAATAATGTACATAATGATTGTGTTACTGCAGCTAAAAATGCACTTAGATCTAATTTATCAACATTAAGAGAGGAAGTTCATGCTTGTTGGGTAGGAACATCAGCTAACAATTTTATGGATAATATGGAAAAAGATGTTGATGACATATGCAGATGTTTGGATGCTGCTTATGATGGTCTAGAAGCAGGATTTAATGAAGCCTTAGCAGGTTTAACTGCTGTTGATGAAGGCTTAGTTACAAAAAGATAGGAGGTAAATTAAATGGGAATTCAAGCAATTATTGGAGATATTAGATCTAATGCAGGACAAACAATTCAATCACTTTTAGATACAGCATATAGTCATGCTAGTGGTATGGCAGGTAGCATAGGTACATTTATTTCAAATGTATACGATGGAGGTTTTGCTGGAGTTAGTGATTTTGATGCTTTAAAACAAGCTATAACTCGTTATAAAGAGGAAGTTCAAAGTATTGTTGATACTTATAATGCTAATGCAGATTTAGAGCAAACTTTTAAAGGTGAGGTAGCAACTGCTATGCATGAGTTTGTTACAAATACAAAGACACTTTTAGAAGCTTATGCTAGTATGGTTGAGCAATGGAACATAGATTTAGTGGATGTTTATACTAAATACCAAGAAGGTGCTAGTTCAACAGCTCAAAAGATTCAAAGTGATGCTCAAGACGTTTTAGCAGCTGCTCAAAATATTAGTCTTGATTAATTTGCGTATATAGATAGGAGGTACCTATATGGCTTCAATAAGTTCGTGTAATAATGATATTAGGATGTATAATAATACAAAAGCAAATCTAGTTAATGTAGCTAATAGTTTAAAGACTGCTATTGATCAATTTTCTAGTGTTCCTAAAATAATTAGTTCTGCATATAGTGTAGATGAAGATTCTACACCTGTTGTTGGGAAGTGCATTGAACTTAGAAAAAGCATGATAGGTACCTTTAATTCTATTAATGGAACTATTATTCCTGCAATTGATAATGCTATTGCAAGGAAAAGAAATCAAATCTCTAATTTAGAGGCACAAGAAAGAGCAAAGAAAAAATAATAAATAATCTAATAGATAATTATCATAGGAGGGATTATTGTGAGGGCTAATACTGATGAAATGCGTAGAATTGCTAGTGAAATTAATTCTTTAGCTGTACAATATCAAACATTAATTTCAGGTCTTTATACAAAGTTTTCCGAGATGCCTACAGTTACAAAAGAATGGATTGGTAATAAGGCACAAGAGTATGTTGGTTATGTTATGTTAGATAAACCAGATATGTTATCTGTAGGAGATAAAATAAAGTCTTTTGCTAATGCAATAACTGACGATGCTAATCAATTAGATAGTAATATTTCTAAAATTAGAAAGGATGAGGCAAAATGAGTAAAATATCTTATCCTGAAAATGAGTCTATAAATAGTTTAACTCTTAATACTATGAATGATACATTAAGAAGTTTAAATAATGCTAATAATCAGTTTTCTTATAAAGTTCCTAGTGATTTTCAGTGTTTAAATGCTCTTAAAGAGATAAGTGCTAAATTAAATAATCATATGAATGAACTTACTAATATTCATAATAAAATTGTTGGTATTGATAAAGCTTTTGCAGCAACAATGGATAGTCTTGATGCTACAAAAGATAGTTTAAATACTGATGTTATTGATGAGAGAGATAGATTAATCAAGTGATGATGTATCTTTTTTATTGCAATAATTTTTGTTTTATGTTAATATATATGTATTGTTATCGGAGGGATTTAAATGGAAATTGCTTTATTAATAATATCTATTTTATTAATAATTATTGTTTTATTACAAAGTGCTAAATCTGATGGTGGTCCTCAAATTATTTCAGGTGGACAAAGTGAGTTATTTGCTAATAGAAAAGAGAGAGGCTCTGAACTTGTTATTACAAGAATTACTATGGTACTAGGTTTAGCATTCTTTATATTATGTTTAGTATCTATGTTTATTTAAGGACTTAGGTCCTTTTTTCTTTGTAAAAAAGGATGTTTATAGTATAATATAAGATAGAAGGTGGTATAGTGAGAGATAATATAATTAATGTCTTGAAGAATAGTGATAGAGCTGTTGATATATATGAGTTACAAGATATGCTTGGTATAAAAAGTGCTGATGAGACTACTGAGTTATCTGAAGAATTAAGAAAATTAGAGGATGAAGTTATTGTATATCATTCTAATAAAGATAAATATATGATGCTTGAGAATAGCCATTTAAGAAAAGGTATAATGAGAGCAAATAAAAAGGGATTTGGATTTGTTGAAGTTGATGATTTAAAAGATGATGTATATATTTCTCATGATAATATGAATGGGGCCATTCACGATGATATTGTTTTAGTAGAGATTACTAGTAAAATGACAATAGATAGATTAGAAGGACGTATTTTAAAAATTGTTGAGAGAAAGAATGATAAATACGTTGGGCTTATTACTTTTGATAATGATGGTGTTGGGCATATAAAATTAGATGATAGCAAAATTATTCTTGATATAGTTGTTCCAAAAGACAAAAGTCTAAATGCTGTTGATGGTCATAAAGTAGTTGTTAAACTTGAAAAGAAAATTAATAATAATGGTAAATATGAAGGTAGAGTTATTGAAATTCTTGGGCATATAAATGATCCTGGTGTTGATATTTTATCTATTATTTATAAATATAATATTAATGTTGATTTTCCAGATGAAGTTAAAAAAGAAGTGTCAGAGATGCCTATGGAAGTTCGTGAAATGGAACTTAGTGGTAGAAGAGATTTAAGAGATGAAATGATATTTACAATTGATGGTGATGATACTAAGGATATAGATGATGCGATTAGTGTTAAAATACTTTCTAATGGTCATTATCAATTAGGTGTTCATATTGCGGATGTTAGCTATTATGTAAAAGAGGGTAGTCCACTTGATTTAGAGGCACAAGAAAGAGGTACAAGTGTATATTTAGTAGATAGAGTTATACCTATGCTTCCACATGAGTTATCTAATGGGATTTGTTCTTTAAATCCTAATGTTGATAGACTAGCTTTATCTTGTGTTATGGAGTTTGATTCTGCAGGTAAACAATTGGATTATGAGATATTTCCAAGTGTAATTAAGTCTAGAATTCAGATGACTTATAAAAAAGTTAATAGTATCTTAGAAAACGGTGAAGTTCCTGATGGGTATGAAGATTATGTTGATGATTTAAAACTTATGGCAGAGCTTGCAGAAATACTTAGAAAAGCTAAAGTTAAACGTGGATATATTGACTTTAATGTAGATGAGGCTAAAATATTAGTTGATGAAAAATGTGTTCCTTATGATGTTGTGTTAAGGGATAGAGGAACAGGTGAGATGTTAATTGAGGATTTTATGATTGCGGCTAACGAATGTGTTGCAAATCATATATATTTCATGAATTTGCCTTTTATTTATCGTATTCATGAGTATCCTAAAGAAGAAAGAATTCGCAGTTTTTTAGGTTTTGTAAGTGGACTTGGTTATCATGTTACTGGTGATTTAAGTAATTTTAAGCCTACTACAATGCAAAATATTCTTGAACAATTAGTAGATAAACCAGAGTATAAAATTTTATCTAGTCTTCTTCTTAGAAGTATGCAGAAGGCTATATATAGTCCTGAAAATTTAGGACATTATGGTCTTGCGAGTAGTTGTTATACTCACTTTACTTCTCCAATTAGAAGATATCCTGACACAACAGTTCATCGTTTACTTCATACATATTTGTTTGATGGACATGCTGATATGAGTACTGTTCGTAAGTGGGAAGAGAAACTTGTCTATATTGCTGAACATTCATCTGAGAGAGAGAGAGCATCTGTTGATTGTGAGAGAGAAGTAGATGATATGAAGATGGCAGAATATATGGAAAAGCATATAGGAGAAGAATTTGAAGGTATGATTTCTTCTGTTACAAGTTTTGGTATGTTTGTAGAGTTAGATAATTTAATAGAAGGGATGGTTCCTCTAAGAGATATGAAAGATTTCTTTCATTATGATGAAGAACATCTTACTTTAACTGGTGAAAAGTCACATATAAAATATTCAATAGGTGAAAGATTGATTGTTAAAGTTGTACGTGCTAGTAAAGAAGAGAAGACAATTGATTTTGAAGTTGTTAGAAAGGTTGATAAGTAGTATGAGTAGTAGAAAAGAAAAATTAAAATTAAAAAGTGGTTCAATAGTATTAGTTTCTTGTATAGTAGTTATAGTTCTAGTTGTTTTGGGATTATTAGTTTCTCATAATTATTTCTTTTCTACTAAGTCTGAAGTCTTAAAAAGGGAAGAGAGTCTAAATGCTCAAAAGGAAGTAGTTGATTATGAAGCAAAAGTCTTTATGGTAGGAGATGCATTAATTCATAGTGCTGTTTATGATGATGTTAAAAAAAGTGACGGTACTTATGATTTTACTCCTGTACTTCAATATATAAAGCCTATTTCTTCTAAATATGATATTACTTATTATAATCAAGAAACAATTCTTGGAGGCGCTAATTTGGGATATTCTAATTATCCTAGATTTAATACTCCATCTGAGTGTGGAGATGCGTTTATTGATGCTGGATTTAATATGGTATCTCTAGCGACTAATCATACTATGGATAAGGGAGAAGCGGGAGTATTAAATTCTGTTGAATATTGGAAAAGTCATCCTGAAATTGCTGTTTCTGGTCAATGGTCTAGTTATGAAGAGAGAGCTGAAAGTGTAAAAAAGGTTTATGAAGTAAATAATATAAAATATGCTTTCATTTCGTACACAATATGGACTAATGGTTTAGAAACTCCTTATGGTAAGGATTATTTGAATAGTTTATATTCTGAAGAGAAGGCAAAGGAAGATATAGAATCGGTAAGAGATAAGGTAGATTTTGTTATTGTTGCGATGCATTGGGGTACTGAATATGCTTTCTACGTTGATCAAAAGCAGGAGGAAATTGCTTCATATCTATCTAATTTGGGAGTTGATTTAATAATAGGTGCTCATCCTCATGTTGTACAACCTGTTAATTATATTAATGATGGTAAAACTTTTGTTGTTTATTCATTAGGTAACTTTGTAAGTGCTCAAGATGATGTTGATAATTATACAGGTCTTGCGATGGAAGTTACTTTAAGAAAGCATATTGATTTAGATGGTAATGTTACTACAAGTGTAGTTGAACCTAAGGCTGAACTTGTTTATACAACATCTACTTATAGACGTGGTTGGCCTTCTGATTTTGTTGTTAAGCCTTATCCTATGCTTACAGATAGCGAATTAAGAAATCATGTCTCTTTATATGAAAAATATAAAGCTATAGTAGATGAAAGATATCCAGAACTTACATGGGGACTTACTTGGGAGTGATATTATGGAAATTATTAATAGAAGGGCAAAATTTGATTATTTTATTGAAGAAGAGTATGAGGCAGGAATAGTTCTTACAGGTACTGAGATAAAATCAGTTCGTGGAGGGCATTGTAATGTGAAAGACTCCTATGGTATTGTTAGAAATGGAGAAGTATTCTTACTTAATATGTATATAGGACAATATAGGGAGGGAAATATTTTCAATCATGATGAAACTCGTACTAGAAAACTATTACTTCATAAGAAAGAAATTAAGAAAATAGGTCAAATGATTGAAGTCCAGGGACTTACTATCGTTCCTTTGAAACTTTATTTTAAAGATAATAAGTTAAAGGTTTTGATTGGTATATGTCGAGGAAAGAAAAATTTTGATAAGAGAGAGTGTATAAAAGAGAGAGATATTAAAAGAGAAGTACAGAAAAATTTAAAGAATTTTAGATAACTTAAACTACTATTTATGTATCTTATTTCATTTTATATAATTTAAAGTAGGTGGAAAATTATTATGAAAAAGTTATTGCTGATAATTATAATGCTTTTATTTATACCTTTTAATTGTTTCGCAGCTGAGAAGATTAAGATTAATGAAATAATTTTAAAGGGTCCTGATAGTGTGAAAAAAGGAGCTACTTTTACTGTTGAAGTAAGTGGTAGTTATTCTGGTTTTAATAGAACTGAATTTGGAGTACAAGGTATTTATCTTGCGGGAGTATTATTTGAATTTGATGAAGATGTACTTATTTTATCTGATTATTCTGCTGAAGGGTATAATAGTACTGTTGTAATGCAAGATGATCTTGTTTATTTGTTTGGAGAAGTAAATGATTTAAAGACAAATAAATGTGCGGATGGATTCTTTAATTGTGGTCCTTATACTGCAAAGCTTACATTTTATGTAAAAGATGTAGATGAAGAAAATACCACTATTAAGATTCATTCTTTGGAATTTGGAGTATTTGATGTTTTAGATGAGGATGATTTTGATTTTGATGATATGGATGATGTTACCTGTGAGAGGTCTAAATCAATTAAAGTTAAGATAAATGATAGTGTGGTAACTTCTAGTCCTCCTAAAAGTGTAATTTCAGATTCTTTACCAAGTATTGGAGAATCTGTTCAAAAGAAGGATAATGTATTAGCTCCTGATGAGACTTCTGAGGATAAGAAAGAAGCTAAATTTCTAAAGAGTTTAAAGATTAAGAATTATTCCTTAAATTTCAAAGAAGATGTCACTAGTTATAAATTAACATTAAGTGATAGTGTTAATAAATTAAAAATAGATGCGGAAGCTTATGATAAAGATACAGAAATAAAGATAGTAGGAGCAGATAATCTGAAAGATGCATCAGATATTGTAAAGATTAAGTTAACTTTACCTAGTGGTGAGAAGAAAACTTATACAATAAATATTAAAAGGGAAAGTATTTCTGATAGTGAATCTGCTAGTATTATACATAAATTAAATTATTTTGTTTATGGAGTATTAGGTTTTACTGCTTTTGTTGTTATTATTGGTTTAATTAGTAAGAGCAGGGATAAAAGAAAATTAAAAAAATTATTAGAGGCACAAGAAAACGAGACTATTATTTAATCTCGTTTTGTATTTCTATAAAGTAATTATATAGTTCATTACATTTTTCTTTGTCCATTGACTCAATGTATTTATATGGATTATTGATTTTTAGATCTTCATATTTAGGAAAAGCCATTATGTGAAAAGGTAGGAATTCTACCTTTTTCACATTATTTATTTTATCCACAATAAATGTGGATAATTTTTTTATATATTCCTTATTATCATTTATTCCTGGAATTATTACTTGTCTTATCCATACATCTTTTTTTGATTTATTTAATTGTTTGATAAATTCTAGAAAGTTATCGTAGTTATCTGTTCTAGTTATATTTAGAAAGCCATCTCTTGATATATGTTTAATATCTAATATAATTAGGTCTGTTAGTTCTAATAATTCTTTATAATTTCCATTTCCTATACCTGATGTGTCTAATGCAATATGAATATTTTTTTCTTTTAGTTTTCTACAAACTTCTATTAGAAAGTTATAATGGAGAAGGGGTTCTCCTCCTGAGAATGTTACACCTCCATTATTTTGGAAATATGTTTTGTTTCTTAATATTTTATTTATTAGTTCTTCATCTGTATAATTATTATCTTTTAATGTCCATGTTTCTGGGTTATGGCAGTATTTACATCTTAATTTGCAGTTATTTAGAAATACTACTGTTCGTATTCCTGGACCATCCACTAATCCCATTGATTCTATTTTACTTATTGATGCGCTTATCATAATGATTCATGGAATGTTCTTGAGATGACTTCTTCTTGTTGTTTTCTTGTGAGTTTATTAAATCTTACTGCATATCCAGAAACTCTTATAGTTAGTAGCGGGTATTTATCTGGATTTTCCATTGCGTCTTGTAGCATTTCTCTATTTAGAACATTGACATTTAAGTGATGTGCTCCTTGACTAAAGTATCCATTCATCAATTGAACTAAGTTGGTTACTCTTTCTTCTTCATTTTTACCTAATGAATTAGGTACTATTGAAAATGTATTTGATATTCCATCTCTACAACAACTTTCCCAGTCCAGTTTAGCAACAGAGTTAAGTGATGCGATTGCTCCATTAGTGTCTCTTCCATGCATTGGGTTTGCGCCTGGAGCAAATGCAACACCTGCTTTTCTTCCATCTGGTGTTGCGCCTGTATTTTGACCATATACAACATTTGAAGTTATTGTAAGAACTGAAAGAGTTGGTTTAGCATTTCTGTAACATTTATGAGATGATAGTTCTTCATATACTTTTTCAAGTAGTTCTTTTCCTATTTCATCGACTCTATCATCATCATTTCCAAATTTAGGGAAATCTCCTTCAATTTCAAAGTCTATAGCGATTCCTTCTTCATCTCTAATTGGTTTTACTTTTGCATATTTTATTGCGGATAATGAATCAACTGCAACTGAGAATCCTGCGACTCCATAAGCCATTAACCTATTAACATTTGTGTCGTGAAGTGCCATTTGTCCTGCTTCGTATGCGTATCTGTCATGCATATAGTGGATTATGTTCATGGCATCACTATAGATTCTAGCAACTTCTTTAAGCATTTTCCAGTATGATTTTTTTACCTTTTCATAATCTAAGATTTCATCTTCCATTTTTTCAAATCCTTCAATTACTACTTGTCTTTTCATTTCATCAATTCCACCATTAATTGAATATAGTAGTGCTTTTGCGAGATTACATCTTGCACCAAAAAATTGCATGTCTTTTCCTATTCTCATTGATGATACGCAACAAGCTATTGCGTAATCATCTCCCATAGTTGGGCGCATTATATCATCGTTTTCATATTGAATTGAGTCTGTTGCGATACTTATTTTTGCACAATATTTTTTCCATGCTTCAGGTAGTCCTTGAGCCCATAGTATTGTCATATTAGGTTCTGGTGCGCTTTCTAAGTTTTCTAATGTATGAACTATACGGAATGATGTTTTATTTACTAGTGTTTTTCCTTCTTTAGTCATACCTCCAAGGGAACAAGTAACCCATGTTGGGTCGCCGGAGAATAGTTCATCGTATTCTGGCGTTCTTAGATGTCTTGCAGCTCTTAATTTTATTACAAAGTTGTCAATTATTTCTTGTGCTTCTTCTTCTGTAATAGTTCCTTCTCTTATATCTCTTTCAAAGTAAATATCAAAGAATGCATCTACTCTTCCCAAAGACATGGCTGCTCCATTGTTTTCTTTTATTGCAGCTAAGTATCCAAAATAAGTCCATTGAACTGCTTCTTTTGCGTTTTTAGCTGGTTCAGTAATATCAAAACCATAACTTTCTGCCATTTCTTTTATTTCATTTAATGCTTTATATTGCATAGCTATTTCTTCACGAAGGCGGATTGTATCTTGATCCATTATATCAATTTTCATCTCATCCCATTCTTTGAATTTTGCTTCCATTAATTTTTCTGTTCCATATAAGGCTATTCTTCTATAGTCTCCTATAATTCTTCCTCTTCCGTAAGCATCAGGTAGTCCTGTTAATAATTTTACGTGTCTTGCGGTTCTTATTTCTTTAGTGTATGCATCAAAAACTCCATCATTGTGAGTCTTAACCATATTTGAATGTAGGAACTTGTCTAGATTTTCATCCATTTTGTATCCATATGCATTTAGTTCCTGTTCAACCATTTTTAGGCCACCTTTAGGAACAATAGTTCTTTTACATAATGTGTCTGTTTGTAATCCTACAATTACATCATCATCTTTTGATATATATCCAGGCTTGAAAGCGTTAATTCCTGCAGGCGTTTTTGTATCAATATCTATAACATGTTTTTCTACTTCTTCTTTACAAATATTTTCATATACTTGTAGAATTCTTTTAGTTTTTTCGGTAGGTCCTACTAGGAATTCTTCTCCTCCTGTATAAGGTTTATAGTTCATTTTTATAAATTCGTTTACATCTATATTGTAACACCATTCACCTCTATTAAAACTTCTCCATTCATCAAATGTATTCATATCTTTCAACCTCCTGGAACATTATATCATTATAATTAAATAGGTCAAAGGAAAGTTCAGAGGTATTAATAATTCTTATATCTATTTGGCAGTTTTAATAGTAAATTATGTGTAAATACTTGGTATTTTAGTGTAAATATGGTATAATCTACCTATGGGGCTGATTTTGGTTTCGACGGGAATAGATGAGCATAGATGGCAGGTCGACTGTCCACGTTACGGGCACAAAAAAATAAATGCAGAAAAATTAAAAAATGCTGTAGCTACACTTTTCGGTGCAAACCGTCAAGTTGCTTACGCTCTTTAAGATTACGAGCCAGCGCTTCTTTATAGTTTTAACCTAGAGACTATTTAGAGGTTCATATTTATAGGTTATATCTATCTTTTGCCTAGAAGATAGAAAGAATTTTTTTGGCTAGTATAGTAGCTTGGTCGTTAATTACTTGGTTATTATATGAGAATAAACTAGTTAACTAAACTTGTAGAGGTTTATGTAGCACTATTTTCGGACAGGAGTTCGATTCTCCTCAGTTCCACCATAGTAGTTTTAAACAAACTTTTAGTTTGATTTTGAATAAAAATGCACTATCTTTGTGCAAAATATGTCAGAAAAAGATAAAAATGCACAATTATATTAATAAAATGTGCATTTTTTATTATGTTTGACCATGAAGGTCAAACAGTAAAACCAC
>N._stephensi_708_cecum__coassemble_87_pt1 | contig 11360 bp, 10 predicted proteins | sample N__stephensi_708_cecum__metabat2_low_PE_009 | metagenome-assembled genome bin N
ATCCATAAAACCCTCCTAAATATCAAGATTTTCAACATAAGTTGCATTAGTTTCAATAAACTCACGTCTAGGTTCAACTTCTTCACCCATTAATTTAGCAAAAACTTCATCTGCAGCTATAGCATCATCAACAGTAATCTGTCTCAAAATACGTTTATTAATATCCATTGTAGTCTCATTTAATTCTTCAGCATCCATCTCCCCTAAACCTTTCATACGAGCAATATCATATTTTGTATTAGGTGATAATGTTGCAAGATATTCATCTCTTTCTTCTTCATTTAAAACATATTTTATAGTTTTTCCATGTTTTATACAGAATAATGGAGGTTGAGCAGCATATACATGCCCCGCTTCAACAATTGGTCTAAAGAAACGATAGAATAATGTTAATAAAAGCACACGTATATGACTTCCATCAACATCTGCATCTGTCATTATTATTATTTTGTGATATCTTAACTTAGATAAATCAAATTCATCACCAATTCCTGTTCCAAAAGCAGTAATAATTGTACGAATCTCTTCATTTCCTAATGCTCTATCAAGTCTTGCTTTTTCAACATTTAAAATCTTACCACGTAATGGAAGAATTGCTTGTGTCATAGAATCTCTGCCTTTTATTGCAGAACCACCAGCTGAATCCCCTTCGACTAAGAATATTTCACAAACAGAAGCATCTTTACTCTTACAATCAGATAATTTTCCATAGAAATTAGTAACATCTAAATCACCTTTTCTACGAGTTAATTCTCTTGCTTTCTTAGCAGCAACTCTAGCTCTACTAGCAGTCATTGCCTTATCAACAATAACACGAGCTTGATCAGGATTTTCCATTAAAAATCTTTCAAATGATTCTGAAAATATTTTATCCGCAATACCACGAACTTCACTATTTCCAAGTTTAGTCTTTGTTTGTCCCTCAAACTGAGGATTCGGATGTTTAATTGAAACTATCATTGTTATACCTTCACGAACATCATCTCCCGTAAGAGGATCATCTTTCTCCTTTAATAATCCTGCACCAGTTGCATATTTATTTAAAATTCTTGTTAAAGCACGTCTTACGCCATCTTCATGAGTACCACCTTCAGGAGTGGTAATGTTATTAACAAATGAATAAATACTAGAATTGTAAGTTTCATTATATTGTAACGCAACTTCTACTTTTATATCACTATCTTCTCCTTCAACATCAACTATAGTTTCATGTATTGGATTCTTATTTTTATTAAGCATTTCAACATATTCAACAAGTCCACCTTCATAACAGAAAGAATCATTCTTATCAGCTTCTCTTTCATCATATAAAGTTATTCTTAAACCTTTATTTAAAAATGCCAATTCCTTTAATCTTGTTTTCAATATTTCATAATCATATACTGTAGTCTCAGTAAAAATCTCATCATCAGGTAAAAAATGAACTGTTGTACCAGTACGATTTTCATCACATTTATCTATAACTTTTAATTCATCATCAGCATGTCCTCCATGACTATATCTTTGATAATAAACATTTCCATTACGATAAACTTTAACTTCAAGCCAGTCACTTAAAGCATTAACAACAGATGCCCCTACTCCATGTAATCCTCCAGATACTTTATATCCACCACCACCAAATTTTCCACCTGCATGTAGTACTGTATAAACTGTTTCCACAGTACTTTTGCCAGTTTTTGGATGGATATCAACAGGAATTCCACGACCATCATCTTTTACAATAATACTATTATCTTTACATACTGTAACTTCAATATGAGAACAAAATCCTGCCAAAGCTTCATCTATTGCATTATCAACAATTTCCCACACAAGATGGTGCAATCCCCTAGAACTAGTTGTTCCAATATACATACCTGGTCTTTTTCTAACTGCCTCTAAACCTTCAAGTACTTGAATTGCGGATGAATCATATTCTTTTTCTACTTTTTCTTCATTCATAAAACACTACCCTCTCTCAACATTGCCACTTTTAACATTATATATAAAAGCATCTTCAATGTATTTTTTATTTATATTTCTTAAATCTGTCGTAGTAATAATACTCTGAACATCATCTAAGCTAATTAATTTAAGCAATTTATTTCTCTTCTTTATATCTAATTCACTAAAAATATCATCAAGTAATAATACAGGTGATTCTCCACTTATATCTTTAAATATAGGTATTTCAGATAATTTAAAAGATAGAATTGCTAATTTTTGTTGTCCTTGAGAACCAAAATATTTTAAATCATTATCTTTATATTCAAAATATAAATCATCTCTATGAGGACCATATATAGTCATACCATAATTAAGTTCTTTCATATAATTTTTCTTAAAAGTATGTTTTAACCTTTTACGAATAGTTTCATACTCATAATCATCAAATATAACATTAGTAACATATTTTACTGAAATACCACTATCTCCAGATATATCTTTATAATTTTTATCTATATTTATATTTATCAAATCTACATATTCTTTACGTTTTTGATATATAAAAATAGCTTTTTCTATCAATTTATCTGTAATAATATCTAAATAATTTGTGTCACCTAAACTATTATTAAATAAGATTTTTAAATATTCATTTCTTGTTTTAAGTAATTTATTATATTCGTTATAAATATTTAAATAATCTTTTGATAATTGACATAACTGTATATTAAGTAGATTTCTTCTAACATTAGGTGAGCCCTTAACTAATTCTAAATCATCTGGTGTAAAAACAATAATATTCAAATTTGAAATATAATTTGCTACTTTTCTTATATTTGTATTATTAACACTTAATTTTTTTGTATCTTCAGTAATTTCCACATTTAATTTAGTTATAATTTTATCTCTTTTTATTGTTCCACTTATACTACACTTTGTTTTATCAAATTTTATAATATTAGGGCTAGTACCTACTCTATGTGATTTTGTAAGAGCTAAAATAGTTATTGCCTCTAATATATTAGTCTTTCCTTGAGCATTATCCCCAACAAAAACATTCATATTTGGACATAAAGATATAGTACTTTTAGAATAATTTCTAAAATTTATTAAATTAATTTTACTAATTTTCATTTAAAACCGATTAAAAGACACATATAATCACCTATCCCCTAATGTGGTATTCCTATACATACGAATATATTATACCACAAATGGGCTTTAAAAGCATAAAAAAATAGTTTTTTTAACTATTTTTTCTATTCCTAAGAACTAAATCTAACCTTGAAGCTCTAGATAATTGATTTTCAATTGATCTAAATGAACAAGGCACTATTATTTCTTTATTATTATCAAATACTATTTTAGTGTTATTATTATCAATTCTAGATATATTATTTACTCTTCTAAGCGAAATCCATGCACATTCATTTGAATATGGAGAAGTTGTTGGAAAAGCAATTAAATTATTAGAATCCTCAACAACAATAGGAACTTTATATTCTGCACCAAGTATTTCTTTAGATCCCGCCTTCCTACCAGCATAAGAACTACCAAAATACTTACAACTATCTTCCATTATTTGGAATGGTGTTTCATGAATAATATATCTATCCTCATCCTCATAAACTAAACTGCTGTTTTTATCATTAGGAACTACAGCCAAAGTCCCTTTACTAAATTCATATTTTTTTATCATATTTTTCCCCCTTCAAATCAAAATCAAATATTGATTTGTTCAACATTATACCAAATAAATTTGTCTAATTTTATCAAATTTTGTCTAAAAAACAATTATTTTACCTTACATATATATTATTCTTAAAATAATTAATTATTTGCACAAAAAAAAGAGTTTTTTCTCTTTTTAATAAGTTCTAATTGGTAAAACTAATTGAGTAAGTGTTTCATCTTCACTAGATTTCACTACGATAGGCTTAATTTCTCCTACAAAATGTAAATCCACATTCTCTGTAGAAAAACTCTTCAAAGCCTCCATCATATATTTTGCACTAAATGATATTTTAATATCTTCTTCATTATTTTTTGTAATACTCATCTTTTCTTCTACTCTACCTATCTCTACAGAACTACTTCTTAATATCAAAGTATTTCCATTAGTCTCTAATGTAACAGTATTCTTTTCTTTATCACTAGTTAAAATACTAACACGATCTATTACATTATAAAATTCGTTTAAATTAGTACTTACAACAAGCATCGAACTATCCGGTAATAAATTAGATGTATTAGGATAAGTTCCGTTAATTAAACGAGATTCAAATTTCAAATTACCATTCTTAAATAAAATCTTATTATTAAAGATATGTAACTCTACCATTTCTTCATCATCACATAATATTTTTACAAATTCAAGCAAATTATGACTAGGTATAACTATATTATAATTATCCTCACTAGATTTATCTAATTGAACAACTTTTCTAGCTAAACGGTAAGAATCAGTAGAATTACATTCTAATACATCACCTACTATATTAAAATTAATTCCTGTTAATACTGGTTTACTTTCTTCATTAGATGTAGCAAATGCTGTTTGATTAACTATACTTTTTAATATACCTGCATTTATATCAATCTTTTTCTTACTTTCTTCTAATCCAACATTAGGATATTCAGATTCACTAATTCCATTTAAATTAAATTCACTTTTATCTGTGTAAATTAGTATTTTTAATTCATCTACTACTTCAATATTGATATACTCGTCAGGTAATTTTCTAACTATATCTAATACATACTTTCCTTGAATAATTATACTTCCTTCATTTTCTATTTTAAATTCATCATCTGAATTACTTTCTATTGTTGTTTGAATAGTAATATCATTATCACTTGCAGTTAAAACTAATTTCTTCTTTTTTAATTCAAATTTTATTCCTCCTAAAACTGGTATTAAGTTTTTAGTTGATATAGCTTTTGATACTTTTACTAATGCATCTAATAATAATTCTTTTTTTATTGTAAATTTCATATATATATTCCTTCTTTCTTTTAATTTATTCTTATTATTACTGTGGAAAATGTTGATAACTACATTTTACCTTTTATTTATAACAATTTTATTCTCAATCTGACTGGGGATAAAATGTTAAAAACTAATATTTTTAAACAACCCCTATATCCTTTTTTAATTTTTCTATTATATTAGCTAATTCCTTATTCTCTCTTATTTCTTTTTCTATTTTCTCAACAGAATGCATAACTGTTGAATGATCTTTGCCACCAAATTCAATCCCTATTTTTGGAAAAGATTCACTTGTCATACATCTACAGAGGTACATTGCTATCTGCCTAGGAAAAGCAATATTAGCACTTCTTTTCTTACTTCTGATATCTTCAACAGATATTTGAAAGTATTCAGCAACTATTTTTTGAATTCTATGTACATCATTTTTTTCACTAACTGCCTGACCAGTTATATCTTTTAATGCATCAATTGCTAAATTAAGAGTAATTTCCTCCCCACCCATTATTGTGGAATATGCAACAAGTCTTGTTATTGCTCCTTCTAAATGTCTTACATCAGGTCCTACATTTGATGCGATATAATCTACAACATCATCAGGTATATCAGATAAGATTCCTTCAGCTGTAATCTTATTTTTTAATATTGCACTCCTCAAATTATAATCAGGAGGTGAAATATTAACAGTTAATCCCCAACTAAACCTTGTTTTTAAACGATCTTCTAATTGTCTTAAATCATCAGGACTTCTATCTGATGAAACAATTATTTGTTTACTATCATTAAATAAGTTATTAAAAGTGTGGAAAAATTCATGTTGTGATTGCTGTGCGCCACCAAGATACTGAATATCATCAATTATGAGGACATCTATATTTCTATATTTATTTTTAAAGAATTCAACATAATTAAAATTAGTTCCATTTTCATCTTTCCTATTTGATTTCACAAATTCATCAATAAATTGTTCACTAGTAACATATAGAACACGTTTATTGCTATTTTTTTGAATATAATTTCCAATAGAATGCATTAAATGTGTCTTCCCTACTCCACTATTTCCATATAAAAATAATGGGTTGTACATCTTTCCAGGGTTTTCCGCAACAGATAATGCAGCAGCTTGTGCAAATCTATTAGAATTTCCCACTATAAAGTTTTCAAATAAATAATCAGGATTTAAATTAGAATTAACTTTAAAACTACGTTCATCTCCCCTATTCTCTGTATTATTTGAAATGGAAACAACCTCTTCTTTTTCTTTTTTCTCCTCCTCTTCAATCTCTTCTTTTAATAAAAAATTAAGTTCATATTCTGAATTAGTTATTTTATATAACAGCGAAGAAATTAATTCAGAATAGTTTTCAAGTAAGTGTTTTTTATGAATTGGCATAGGCACTATTATACTTGCCCTACCATCATTTAATTTATATAACTCAGTCTCATCAAACCATGTTGTGTAAGAAATAGATGTTAATTCGGATTTTAAATCATCAAGTAATTTAGACCATACGATATCTACATTCAAACTACCATCTCCCCACAAGATTACTAATTACGTTCTATTCTACCCCAAAATTTATAAAAAATAAACCTAAAATTTTGTTCGAGAATCGTATATATAATAAGGATAAAATCATATTTTAAAAGAAAAACAATAACAAGTTTTATAACCCTATCCAAATTACATTTTTTAACAAGATTTATTCTATATTAAATTGTGCAAAAAATAAACAAATTTTTATAAAAAAAAACTATCCACAAGGAATCCACAACTTTATACACAGAAAAATACATTGATATATTTAGGTATTCGACAGTTTTCCACATTTTCCACAATTTTTAATAAACAAGTAAATAATTCACATTCCACAATCTTGTGGAAATTGTTAATAATAATTTTTTATGCATAAATATGTATAAATTTAAATAAAATCATAAGAATTATTTGACAAATAAGTAAATTTGTTATTATAATAATGTAGATTTATGTCTGGAGGTGGAATCAATGAAAAGAACATATCAACCAAATAATCGTAAGAAATCTAAAAAATTAGGATTTTTTGCACGTAAAAAAACAAATATTTTAAATCGTCGTCGTCGTAAAGGACGTAAAAGTCTTTGCAAATAAAACACCGCTGATAAACAGTGGTTTTTTACTTTCTAAAAGGAAATGATAATATGAAAAAAGCATATATTGTAAAAAATACATGGGAATTTGAAAACATAATTAATAATGGTATTTGTAAAAAAAATAGAAGCTTTGTTATTCATTCATTAAAAAATAATCTTCCTTATGATAAATATGGTATATCTGTTAGTAAAAAATTAGGGAATGCGGTTTTTAGAAACAAATATAAAAGAAAAATACGCACAATTATTGATAATTACAAAAAAAACTATATTAATAATGCAGATTATATTATAATATTAAGAAGAGGAGCATTAGAGAAGTCCCATAAAGAATTGGAAAAAGACTTCTTAGATTTAATGCCTAAAATGAAAGGAATGAATTATGAAGAAAAATAAATTCAAAGTAATAATTGTATTAGTCTTATTGTTACTAACTACGGGATGTACTAAGACATTAGTAAATGATGAGAAACAAGCAGTTAAAAATGAAAAGACAGGTCAAACACTAACGGAAAATATTATTTGTAAGCCTAAAAATAAAGATACAATAAAAATATATGAAGAGAATAAAGTAGATTTAACAAAATTACCAGAATGTGAAGATTTTAAATTAACATCAGGAAAATATGAAGGATTATGGACAAGCATTTTTGTTAAACCTTTAGCATTCATCTTATTAAGATTAGGAGAACTAGTAAAAAACTATGGTCTATCCGTAATACTTATAAGTTTAATAATTAGAATAATAGCATATCCTTTTACAAAAAAAACAGCAATGCAATCAGAAATAATGAAAAAAGCTCAACCTGAATTAAATAGAATTCAAAAGAAATATGCGAATAAACAAGATGAAGCTTCAATGATTAAACAAAATCAAGAAATAATGGCAGTATATCAAAAATATAAAATAAATCCTTTATCTGGATGTTTGTTTGCATTTATTCAATTACCAATATTTATAGCTTTCTTTGAAGCAATTCAAAGAATTCCAGTTATATTTGAAGACAAATTCTTAGGATTACAATTAGGAACTACACCTATGGTTGGAATTGGTACAGGAACGTTCTACGCATATTTAATATTAATGATTATAATGGCAGGAACAACATTCTTCTCATTTAAAATGAACTCAACTGCAAATATGGAAGATCCTACAATGAAAATGATGCCAATTATGATGTCAGTAATGTTAATTATAACAGGACTATTCTTACCAACAGGTTTAGGAATATATTGGGTAACATCAAATTTATTCACAATAGTTCAAAATATATTAGTGAAAAGGAGTAAAGAAGTAAATGGAAAAGCATAGATATACAGGAAAAAATAAAGAAGAAGCAATTCAAATTGCTAAAGAGGAATTACAAGAGGTTGAAGAAAATCTTTTTATTAAAGAAGTAGGGGAATTAAAAGGTGGTCTATTTAAAAGTAAAAAAGTAGAAATAGAAGTTATCGAAAAAAGAGAAGTAGTAAAACATATTAAAGACTATTTAATAGAAATACTTAAAAAGATGGGATTCACTGTTAATATTGAAATAAAAAATAAAGAAGAAGTTCCAAAGTATGTTATCTTTTCCGATAATGATGCGCTAATAATAGGAAAAAATGGTAAGAACTTAAAAGCATTATCAATGATAGTAAGTCAACATTTAAGTACAGAACTTGGAAGAACATATAAATTTACTTTAGATGTAAATGAATATAAAGAAAAAAGAGAAAAGTCACTTGAACGTTTAGCAAAGAAAATAGCAAGAGAAGTTGCACATACTAAAATAGAAGCTAAACTAGATTCAATGAATTCATATGAAAGAAGAATTATTCATAATGCATTAACTGATTATAGAGGAGTTTACACCGAAAGTGAAGGAGAAGAACCTAATCGTTATGTAGTTGTAAAACCAAAAGAAGATTAAATGAAATCTTCTTTTTTTCTATATAGAATTATGCTATAATAACTCCAGGAAAAAGGAGGGATAATATGAACGATACAATATGTGCTATAGCTACAAGCGGAGGAGTAGGGGCAATATCAATAATTAGAGTAAGTGGAGAAGAGTCAATAAAAATAGTTAACAAAATATTTAAAGGAAAAAATTTAGAAGAAGTATCATCACATACTATTAATTATGGATATATCATAGAAAATGACAAAATAGTAGATGAAGTACTAGTATCCGTTATGAAGTCCCCAAAAACTTTTACAGCAGAAGATACAGTAGAAATAAATACTCATGGAGGAATAGCTCCAACTAATAAAGTATTAGAACTTTTACTTGAGAATGGATGTCGACTAGCAGAACCTGGAGAATTCACAAAAAGAGCATTTTTAAATGGAAGAATTGATTTATTAGAAGCGGAAGCTGTAATGGATATGATTGATGCAAAAACGGAAAATCAAAGAAGGATGGCCGCAAATCAAATAAGTGGAAAGACATCAGATTTAATAAATGAGTTAAGAGATGATATGATACAAATAATATCTAATATAAATGTTAATATAGATTATCCAGAATATGATGATGTAGATATAATTACATCAGATATCCTAATTCCTAAAGTTTCTAAGTTAAAGGAAAAAATTAATAAAATATTAAAAGAATCACGTAACGGAAGAATCATAAAAGAGGGAATTAAAACTGCTATAATAGGTAAACCAAATGTAGGAAAAAGTTCTTTATTAAACGCATTGTTAGAAGAAGAAAAAGCAATAGTTACAGATATTGCAGGAACAACAAGAGATATTGTAGAAGGGCAAATTTCTATAAAAGGTATATTACTTAATATGATAGATACTGCAGGAATAAGAGAAACAAATGATGTAGTAGAGACAATAGGAGTAGAGAAAAGTCTAAAACTAATGGATGATGCTGATTTAATTCTTTTTATGATTAATAATAATGAAGAATTAGATGAAAACTTAAAAGAACTTTTAGAGAAGATTAAAAATAAAAATTACATAGTTCTAATAAATAAAATAGATTTAGAAAGAAAAATAAATATTGAAGGATTAGATATTAAGCAAGAAAAAATAGTAGAGTTAGCTATAACTAAAGGAATAGGGATAGAAAAATTAAAAAATAAAATAGTAGAAATGTTTAATATTGAAGAAATAGAAGCTAAAGATCCAACTTATTTAAGTAATGCAAGAACAATTAATATATTAAAGAGTTGTTTGAACAGAGTAGAAGATATAGAAAAATCTATTAAAGATAATTTACCAATAGATATGTTAGAACTAGATATAAAAGCAATATGGGAAGAATTAGGTACAATAAATGGAACTAGTTATGAAGAAGAATTACTAGATGAAATGTTTTCGAGATTTTGTTTAGGAAAATAAAGAAGGTGAAATTATGTATGAAATAATTGTAGTAGGGGGAGGACACGCAGGATGTGAAGCAGCCTACGCCTCAGCAAAAAAGAATCATCAAACTCTACTTATCACAAGTAATATAAAAAATATTGCAGATATGCCATGTAATCCTCATATAGGGGGAAGCGCAAAAGGAATTGTGGTAAGAGAAATAGATGCTCTAGGTGGAATAATGGGTAAAATTGCAGATAAAACACACCTCCAAATAAAAATGCTAAATAGCGCAAAAGGGCCAGCTGTACAGTCTCTAAGAGCTCAAGGCGATAAAATAACATATCCAAAAGAAATGCTAAATACACTTAATTCATTAGAGAATTTGGAAATAAAAGAAGCAATGGTAGAAGATTTGATAGTAGAAGATAATTCTGTAAAAGGAGTTATTTTAGAAGATGGAGAAAAAATAGAATCTAAAATAGTCATTCTAACAACAGGAACATATTTAAAAGCAGATATTTTAGTTGGAAATACTAGAACAAGACAAGGACCACACGGAGAAAGACCTTCAAATTATTTAAGTGATAAATTAAAAGAATATGGTTTTGAAATAAAAAGATTAAAAACAGGTACACCTCAAAGAATAGATAAAAAATCAATTGATTTTTCTAAAACCTCTGAAGAACCTGGAGATGATAAATACTTAACATTTAGCTTTGATCTAGAACCTCAATATAAAATAGAAGAACAAATACCATGTCATATTACTTATACAACTGAAGAAACACATAGAATTATTAGAGAAAATTTAAATAAATCTTCAATGTATGGAGCGCTTGATGATATAGAGGGAATAGGTCCAAGATATTGTCCGTCTATAGAAGATAAAGTAGTAAGATTTGCAGATAAAGAAAGACATCAACTATTTATAGAACCAGAAAGTAGATATTATGATGACATGTATCTTCAAGGATTTTCTACATCTATGCCACCTGAAGTACA
>N._stephensi_708_cecum__coassemble_92_pt1 | contig 10972 bp, 11 predicted proteins | sample N__stephensi_708_cecum__metabat2_low_PE_009 | metagenome-assembled genome bin N
CTTACTTGAGATGCAGTTCTATTTCTATTGTCTGTTAAACAGTCTACCATGAATGCAACTCCGCCATGACCGTATCCTTCATAGCGTACACTTTCGTAATTAGCACCATCTGTCCCGCCTGTTGCTTTTTCAATTGCTTTTTGAATATTGTCTTTTGGCATATTTTGAGCTTTTGCCTTATCAACTACTAGTCTTAATGCTGCGTTTTGATTTGGATCAGGACTTCCTCCTTTAGCCGCAACCATAATTTCTTTTGCTAATTTTTGGAATACTTTTCCTCTAGCAGCATCAAGTAATCCTTTTTTTCTATGTATTGTAGCCCATTTTGAATGTCCACTCATACTAATACCTCCATTTCTTTTTCTTTTTTTATGATATCATAAAATCACTATATTTTAAAGTTTTTTATGCTATAATTTTATTAGTTGGTGATATTATGTATTTAAAAATTAAGGGTACTAAAATAAATATAGATGAATGTTCTAATTTTAAAAATAGATTTAAATCTTTTAAATTTTATTTAGAAAAAATTGAACATGGTCTTTATTTTCCAAAGAAAAAAGTGGCAAATACTTATTTTTTCTGCCAAAGGGTTGATATATGTTTTACTGATAATACTGGTAAAATTATATATTTATATAGAAATATGCGTAGTGAAAAATTAATTTTTAAATTTAAAGCAAAAAATGTTTTTTATTTACCTTTAGGATGTGCTGATAAACTTAAGATTGGTAATGTTTTAACTATTTATAATGAGCAAATATAATTCTATTTGCTTTCCTTTTTTGCAACTACACATGAACAATATATAAACATTAATAATATTAGTAATATGATTATAATAAGAATTTCTTTCATTAAAATCTCCTTTTTGAATATAATACTACTGTTATTATTTTATGTTATATACTTATTTTTTATAATATTTCCTTTTAATATAAAGAAAAAGGAAATCAATTAATATTAACCTATTAAAGATTTCCTCATGATTTAATTATATCATATTTTTAATATTTTTGCAAATTACTACTTTAATGGGTGACCATTTGCATCTTCTGATATGTATCCTAGAAGTATAAGAACTCCTTCAGTTAATCCCCACAGTCCTCCAACAAAGCATGTTACAAATGTTACAATTATTTGGACAATACCACGTCCTGTATTTCCTAAATAAAAGTTATGTATACCAAGCCATCCTAGAAATATTCCGAGAATCCCTGCTTCTACTTTTGATTTTTCATTTTTTTTCTCTATTTGTATATTATTTTGTGATTCGTTTTTTGGCTTAGTATTTTTTTTTGGCTTTTGATCTGAACCGCAATTTATACAATAGATATCATTTTCTTCCATTTTACTACCGCACATTATACAATATTTGTTCATCTAATATCACACCTTTATTATATTTTAGCATATAATATTTATTTTTGGAATTGTGAATTGTATAATTCAGAGTAAAATCCTTTTTTCTTCATTAATTGGTCATGATTTCCTTGTTCAATAATATTTCCTTCGTTCATTACTAAAATTAAATCTGCATTTTTTATTGTCGATAGCCTATGTGCTATTATGAATGAAGTTTTACCTTCCATTAGTTTATCCATTGCTTTTTGAACAAGTTCTTCTGTCCTTGTATCTACGTTTGAAGTTGCTTCATCTAGAATTAAGAATGGTGCATCTTCTACCATACCACGTGCTATTGTGAGTAATTGTTTTTGACCACTACTCATTGAATCGTTGTCACTTAACATTGCATCTAAGCCACCTGGTAATGTTTTTATGAAATGATCAACACCTACTGTTTTACAAGCTTCCCATATTTCTTCGTCGCTTATATTTTCTTGATTGAATTTTATGTTTTCTCTAACAGTACCCTCAAATAACCATGTATCTTGTAATACCATTACAAATAGTTTATGAATATTTTCTCTTGTAAGCTCTTTAGTTGAAACTCCATCAATTAATATGTCACCATCTTTAATATCATAGAATTTCATTAATAAATTGACCATTGTTGTTTTTCCAGCTCCTGTTGGGCCTACAATTGCAATTTTCTGACCTGGTGTTGCTTTAGCACTAAAGTCTTTAATGATTGTTCTGCTTGAATCATATCCGAATTTAACATTTTTAAATTCAATGCTACCTTTTACTTTATGTCTATGAAGGTGTTTTTCTGTATTTTCTTGTGGCATTTCTTCTTCATCTAAGAATTCAAAAACTCTTTCACTTGATGCGGCAGTTGACTGTAAGTTTGTCATTGCTTGTGCTATTTGTGATAGTGGATTTGTAAATAATCTTACATAAATCATGAATGCTACTATTACTCCGAATGATATACTGTTATTTAATACAAGTAATGCTCCTACAATACATACAACTACATAACCAAAATTTCCTACGAATGACATTATTGGTTGCATTAGTCCTGATAAGAAGATACTTTTACGATGTGCTTCACTTAGTTTCTTATTTAGTTCATCAAATTCTTCTATTGCTTTTTCTGTTCCATTATATGCTTTAACTACATTATGGCCCGAATATATTTCTTCGATGTATCCGTTTAAATTTCCTATTTCTACTTGTCTTGCGATAAAGTATTTTTGTGATTTACCTAATATTAAAAACATTAGCATAAATCCAATTAAGCTCGAAAGAATTGCTGATAGTGCCATAACCCAGTTAGTTACAAACATCATTATAATTGATCCTAAGAATAAAGTAACACTTGTAACTATTGTTGCTAGGGAATTATTTAGGTTTTGTGCTATTGTATCTACATCATTAGTTACACGTGATAGTACATCTCCAGTTTCGTGAGAGTCAAAATATCTTAGTGGTAATTTGTTAATTTTACTACTTATATTGCTTCTTAGTTTTCTTGCAAAATTATTTGATACTGTTGTCATAGAATAATTTTCTATATATCCAAATAATGCACTTAATAAATAAATTACTCCCATAAATATGGCAAGATTTTTAATTTTATCCATATCTATTTTAGGTTTAACTATTTCATAAACTGACTCTGGTAATTTATCTATTGTTGCTAAAGCGTTTTCAGTTCGTTCTTCACCATTCATTTCAGAATATAGTTTAAACATTTCTATTTGATCTTTTATGGTAATTGTCTTACCATCTATTACTATATCATCTAATAAGTATTTTAAGATGTTTTCTGGCATTGTTGAGAAGATTTTTTCTTTTTCTTCGTCATCTATATTGCTCATATTTATCATAATAGATTGAAACTCTTCTAAATCGGATGAGGAAATATTTGCACTTTGAATGTAACGAATTTTTTCCTCCATGTTTTCTTTTGATAAGTTTGCTGTCATCTTTTCGCTAATTTCAGTTAATTTATTCGTATTTGGCATTAATCCTTCTGAAATTATATCTGCAAAATCTGATAGTTTATTTGGCGCAATAAGTGCTAATATTGCACTTGTCATAGCTAGCACTAAAGAAAGAATCATTATATACTTCCAAGGCTTTAAATTGCTTAATAGTCTTTTCATTGACCCAAAAAAGTCTTTTGATTTTTCTGGTGCTAGTCTTCCTCCTGGTCTAGGCATTTTTTAATTCCTCCTCACTTAATTGTGAAAGTGCTATTTCTTTGTATACTTCACATTTCTTTAATAATTCTTTATGCGTACCGAATCCTACGCATTCTCCCTTATCTAATACTACTATTTTATCAGCATTTATGATTGTACCAATTCTTTGAGCAACAATCATACTTGTAGCATCTTTTGTATATTCTTTCAATTCTTTTCTTAGAGTTGCATCTGTTTTATAATCAAGTGCTGAGAAAGAATCGTCAAATATATATATTTCAGGGTCTCTTGCGATTGCTCTTGCAATAGATAATCTTTGCTTTTGTCCACCTGATACGTTAGTACCACCCCTTGCAATATGGGCATCATACTTCTTATCCATCTTTTCTACGAACTCTGTTCCTTGAGCTACTTTGATAGCTTCTTTTATCTTTTCTTTACTTGGTTTTCCTTTTCCATTATCTCCGTATGCAACGTTGTCTGATACTGTACCGGTAAACATTACTGCTTTTTGAGAAACATATCCAATTTTATTATTTAATGCTTCTTGCTTGTATTCTTTTACATTAACTCCATCAACTAAAATTTCTCCTTCTGTTACATCATAAAATCTTGGAATTAAGTTAATTAGTGTAGATTTTCCTGAACCAGTTGAACCAATAAAAGCAATTGTTTCTCCTTTATTTACTTTAAATGATATGTTTTTTAATAAATATGCATCTGCGTCTGGATATTTGAATGAGACATTTTTAAATTCAACAGTTCCTTTTTCTTCTGTTTTTCCATCAAAGTCTCCGTCTATAATTGTTGCTTCTTCATCTAATACTTCATTTACACGTTTTGCAGATATTTGTGCTCTTGGTAACATCATAAAGATCATTGCTAACATTAAGAATGACATTATTACTTGCATTCCATAACTTGAAAATACTACCATATTACTAAATAAATTGATTTTATCTAGCATACCTGCTTTTTGAATTAATATTGCACCTATTATATATATTCCCAATGTTAGACCATGCATAACTAGATTCATTATTGGATTCATTACTGCAAAACATTTTTGATTAAATAATTGCATATCTGTTAAGTTATTATTAACTTCTTCAAATCTTGTTGTTTGAAAGTTTTCTGCATTAAATGCTCTTATTACTCTTATACCTTGTAGATTTTCACGAGTAACTCCATTTATTTTATCAATTAATTTTTGCACTTTTTCAAATCTAGGTAATACAATTATCATTAATGCAATTACTGTTGCTAGTAATATTACTACGCATCCTGCTGTTAACATTGACCATTCTATTCCTTTATTTAATATTTTTAATACAGCCCAAACAGCCATTATAGGAGCTTTAGCCATCATCTGTAATCCCATACCAATTAACATTTCTACTTGTGTTATATCATTTGTTGTTCTAGTTATTAGACTTGATGTTTGGAACTTTTTAATTTCAAATAATCCTAAACTTTCAATTTTTCTAAATAGTTTTGCTCTTACATTTTTTGAAAAATTTGCAGCAACTAGAGTTGCGAAATAACCTACGATTACTGCTGATACGAGGCTTCCACCTGCACAAAGTAGCATATATGAACCTTGCTCAATAATTTCACTCATTTTACTTCCTTCAGTCTGAACTAATTGTGTAATAGTACTCATGTAATCTGGAAGTTTTAATTCTATATATACTTGAAATACTATTAATATAATACATACAAGTATATAAAATAAATCTTTTGTTTTTAAATTTTTAAATAATTTAAACATTAAAATCCTTCTTTCATATAATTTTTTAATTTGTTAGTTATTTCTAAAAAAGAATTTAATTCTTCTTCAGTTAAGCATTCTAGCAAATGATTATTTACTCTATTTAAATCATCTACTAAATTACTATGCAATTTTTTACTTTTTTCTGTTATCATAATAATGTTTTTTCTTGCATCTTTTTCTGATACAATTCTTTCTATTAATTCATTTTTTTCCATTGCTTTTAATACATCGGAAATAGCTGCTTTACTTATATTAAACTTTTCTTCTAAATCCTTTTGATTTACTTCACTATCTTGATGTTCAAGTAAATACTCTAATATTGCAATTTGTAACGGGCGAGGATGTCCACATCTGTTTTCTTTCTTGCTCATACAAAATAGTGTTTTTATAAGTCTTTGATGAAGACTTTTAATTTCTTCTATAATGTCTACCTTCATTATTCCTCCTCTAGCAACCTTTTAAATCTTATAACAAAAGAAAAAAATAGTCAAGTACTTAACTATTTTTATTACTATCAATATATTTTATGTGTAAATTTTTATTTTAATTATCATTTTCTGCCTCTTCTTGTTTTTTCTTTTCTTCTTCCTCTTGCTTCTTTTTTTCTTCTTCTTCCTTTCTTTTTTTCTCTTCTTCTTTATTAATTGTATTATATTGTAGTCCCCTTTCTGTCAGCTCTTCTAATGTTATTTTTTTACTTTTTAAAGCTTCAATTAATGGTGTTCTTGTCTCTTCTTTGCCTCTTACTTTTGGTGTTACAATATATATTCTATTTTTTTTAGGTTCACTGAATTCATACCTATTTATTTCATCTTCTAAAAATACTTCTGGAAGAACATTTCCTTCTTCATCTATTGGAAATTCTTCTCCTTCTATTTTCTCTTTTTCATCAATATACCATATAAAGTCAAAGTCATCATCTTTATATTTACAGAAGTCATCAGGTTTCATTTCTGTATTTCTTGGAACAATATATACATCATTTATATTTTTGGTATTACATATATACATTGATAAGCCATTGTTTGATATATCGTACTTCTCAGATTTAAACATTTGTGTTGTCCCGTCTTTATATAGTCCATGATATTCCATGTTAGATTCAAGTATTTTAATTATCTCATCATCTTTTTTTATATATTCTAAAATATCTTTGCTTTTACTATCTTTTTCTTTAATTTTTATTGAATCTAAACAATATGTGTAGTATTTTCTATCTAAATCAGCATATATTAGTTTAGACTTTTCATCACATTTTTCTTGTTCTTTTGTAAATACTAGCACATCACTTTCTTTTTCATTATTTATTTTTTTGATATCTAAGTCATACTTTAAGAATTTATATTTTATGTCACTTGAAGATGAAAGAGATTCTTTTTTGTCTAATTTAACTTTTCTTTCTGCAATATAAAATAGGCCTCTGTATGTTTCTATTTTAGTTTTTTCATTATATGTTTGCCTATTAAATAATGGTGTATAGCCTTTAGTCATACGTGTATAATCGATATATGCGGTTACTATACCAAATATCACAACTGCTATTAGTACGTTTCTAATTGCCTTAATAACTTTCATATTATCCCTCTTTATTATTCTTTTTTATTATAGCAAAAAAACAAAATACTAGTCAATTAGACTAGCATTATTTTATTAATTCTTCTATTTCTTTTTTAGACCTTAGTCCTATTATTGTTTCTTTTAATTTTCCATCTTCAAATAATAATAGTGTTGGGATTGACATTATACCATATTTGCTTGCAACTTCTTCAGCATTATCTATGTCTATTTTATAAAATGTACATGAATCATTTTCTTCTGCAATTCTATCAATTACTGGAGATAACATTTTACATGGACCACACCATGTTGCATAACAATCAATTAGTGCTTTTTTATCATTTTCTATGATTTTAAAAAACTCATTTTCATCTATTTTTTTTACTTTCATATTAGTTCTCCATTTCTTTTACTGCAATGGTTGCAGCTATAGTTCCATCTGATACTGCGGTTGTTAATTGCCTAACCTGCTTTTCTCTTACATCACCTGCAACTAGGATATTTTTATTAGAAGTATGATAACCATCGGTTGTTTTAATATAACCTTCATCATTGCATTCAATAATTTTTTTAAATATACTTGTCTCTGGAATTTGTCCTATTGCTATAAAAAGCGCAGATACATATATTTTACTTTCTTGCCTATTTTTATTTTTTATGATTATGTTTTCTACTTTATCATTTCCTTCTATTTTTATTACCTCACTATCTAATATATATTCTATATTATCTTTTTTATCAATCTCTTCTTGATATTTGAATTCTCCTCTTATATTTTTGTTACGTTGAATTATATATACTTTTTCTACAATATTAGATAGATATAGGGCATCTTCTAAGGCTGTATTACCTGCTCCCACTACCGCAACTTTTTTCTTCTTGAAAAAGTTCCCATCACAAGTAGCACAATAGGATACACCTTTCCCTATGTATTTTTCTTCCCCTATATTTAATGATTTATTTTTAGTACCCGATGCGATTATTATTTTCTTTGTCTTGTATGTATTTTTATTTGTTATTACTACATTATCTTTAATTTCTATTACTTCTTCATATTTTATTTCAGTGTTTAAGTTCATTACTTGATTATATAAGTTAGTTGCGAAGTCTAGGCCCGATACATTAGGTAGTGCTGGATAATTCTCAATAATGGGTGTATTAATTATTTGACCACCATATGTTTTTTTCTCTAATACTAGAACGTTTTTATTTGCACGTTTGGCATATAATGCTGATGTAAGTCCTGCAGGACCTGCACCTATAATTATAATGTCGTACATTCTATCACCTTATTCCATACTGTTTATTTCATCATCAATATTTTTTATTAATTCGTCTATTTCAGAAGATGTTAATTCATTTATATTTGTTTTATTATGTTTTTTTAGAAATTCTGTTACTACTACACTATTATTAAGTTCATCTTCTACCATTTTATTTTGCTCTTCTATTTTAATATTTATACTTTCTATTTCGTTTGGTGATGCATCTTCTTTAATTTTATCATATTCGTTATCTATTATATTCATTAATTCTTCTTTCATTTTATTTCTCCTTTTTTAAAAATAAAAACTAGATATTGCTATCTAGTAATTTCTATGGTAGCCTGTACGGAATTCGAATCCGTGAATGTTACCTTGAGAGGGTAATGTGTTAAGCCCCTTCACCAACAGGCCAGATCGATGTCATTTGACTATTTAATAATAACATAATTTTAATAATCTTTCAATACAAAAAAGAAATGTTTCCATTTCTCCGTTTTTTACTATTACACCACTTATATCTTTTTAATCATTATTACCTTTTGAATTAATCAATTCTTTTAGACTCTTTATTAGACTGTCTACATAAGCGCATCCCATAAAGCATATTACTGATGATAACTCATCTTCTAGTTTATTTATTGTATCTTCAGAAATAATATCTCCATCTCTAAGTTCACTAATTATCAATTTTGATGATACTCCTGGATAATCTACTGCATATTCTCGATTACAATCTATCTCTGTTAAAAATGCTTTATCAGCAACATTTAATGCTTCTACAAAATCATCTTTAAAATCTCTTGTTCTTGAATATGTATTTGGTTTAAATACAACAACTAATCTTTTATTTGGATATTTTTGTCTTACCGCTTCTAAAGTTACTTTTATTTCTGTAGGATGATGTGCATAATCATCTATAATTGTCGTTCCTTTATATTCTTCTATTGCGAAACGTCTTTTTGCATTTTTAAAATTTTTTAGATTCTCATATATTTCTTCTTTTTCTATACCTATATTTTTTAAAATTAGGATTGCGGCTACCGCATCTAGAACCATATGTTTTCCATATAGTGGTATTTCGAAACATCCATATAATTCTTCTTTTATATATAAATCAAATCTTGATACATCTTCTTCTAACTTTAAATTTTTAATTACTGCATCATTATTATATCCAAATCCATAAAATATTACTTTAGTATTATAATTAATTTTCTTTACTTCAGAATTATCTCCGTTTGCGACAACTAAACTTTTTGTTTGATTGGCAAATGTTTCAAATGTATTTCTAATATCATCAATATCTTTGTAGCATTCCATATGTTCACATTCAATATTAGTAATTACAGAGTATGTTGGATGATATGCAGTAAAGTGTCTATTAAATTCATCGCTTTCTACAACGAAATAATCGTTTTCTTTTGTACAGTGACCATCTCCTGCGCCTACAAAGTAGTTGCATCCAATGGTTTCTTCTAGTACATGTTTGATAATTGAAGTAGTAGTTGTCTTCCCATGAGTTCCACTCACTCCAATTGATTTAAATTGGTCAATTACTTCTCCCATTATTTCATTATATTTCTTTATTTTGAGTCCCATTTTTTTTACTCTTTTTATTTCTTCGTGATCTTCACTAAAGGCAGCACTATAAGTAACTATTGTATCTTTTTTTATTTCATGGTCATGGTCATAATATATTTTTATTCCTCTTTCTTCAAGACCTGTTTCTGTAAATTTATGTGTCCTTGCATCATCATATCCTGATACTTCGTTTCCTAAGTCATATAGTATCTGAGCAAGGGTTGACATTCCTGTTCCTTTAATACCTATGCAATAATATTTCATATAAACACTTCCCTTGTATTAATTATAAAATATTAATTAATTTACGTAAAGTAAGTTAAATACTTATTTACAAGACTTTACGATTAATACTTTGTATATTTTATTCATTAAACTAAAAAAATGACCTTTGTCATTATTTTTTTTTAGAATAAATGCATCCACAATAGTCCTGCCTATATAAGTCATAGTCACGAGATAGTTCTATACTTCTTTTATAACCTTCTCTTTTTTTAAAATCACAATATAAGAAAGTTGAATTATATTTATTATTTAGACTTTGACCTATTTCATTAATCCAAGCAGCATTTTTATGAGGAGATAGGCTTAGAGTTGTGGTGAAGTATTTAAAACCTCTTTCTTCTGCAATTTTTGCTGTTTCTTCTATTCTTAAATTATAACATTTATAGCATCTTTTTCCTCTTTCAGGTTCATCTTCTAACCCTTCTGCAATTCGTATAAAATCATTTGTATCATATCTTCCTTCGATTAATTTAACTTCATATTTGGTTTTAAATTTACTTATAAATTTCTTTAATTCATTTACTCTTTTTTCATATTCTTCTTTTTTGTCAATATTTGGGTTATAGTAAAATATTGTTATTTTAAAGTGCGATGATAATCTTTCTAGTACTGCAGATGAGCATGGTGCACAACAAGCATGTAGAAGTAGTTCTTCTCCTTCTTTTATATTTTCTATTTGTTCTTGCATTAATAAATCATAGTTCATAATATCACTTCTTTTCTCTTGCAGATTATAACATAAATTTAATTATAATTCAATTCCTTCATATATTGCATTAAATAACTTTTTTATTTCTTTTTTTGATGTTAAAATTATAATTTTTCTTTTATATTTTTTTATAAAGTCATTATTGTTTTCTTTATCTAATTTAATATAGATTATTAAAGTTGATGAGTTAGCAATTACATTTGAATTTTCATTATATTTTGAAGAAATAATCCATTCTCTATTATTT
>N._stephensi_708_cecum__coassemble_95_pt1 | contig 10832 bp, 6 predicted proteins | sample N__stephensi_708_cecum__metabat2_low_PE_009 | metagenome-assembled genome bin N
TACCACGTCCAAGATTACAAATAATTCCTGTATCAATAGTAAAATTCTTATCAAAGAATACACTAGATGAGTATCCAGCTATTTCTAATGCTCTAATATAAATTTCAAGTAAAGGTATAATATTATCAATTATATATTTGCTCTTCTCCATCTTGCCTATTTCACTGTAATATTTAGAATATTCTTTTAATATTTCAATTACCTCAAGGCAATCATCAAAACAAGAATTATTAACTAAATCTCTAAGCCCTAAGCCTCTTCTCTTCTTAAAGTTATATAAAGCATTTAAGAAAAATCTTTCAGTTATAATATAACCTGATTTTTGACGAATATCAGTTTCAGGATAAATATTTATACCAAAGTTTCCTGAACTAGTAAGTCTAGGATCAATAGAATAATAAATTCCATCCTTATTACTAAATAAATATACATCAACTTCTTTAACAGATTCTAAATCATTCTTATCTAGATAATCAATTAAATCTTCCTCTTTCTCTACCTTAAAATCTAAATTATATTCCTTAAATTTCACACCATCACGAGTTAAAGATAAAGAATGAACATAAGGATCTTTTATAAAACATTCTTCTAATTCAATATCACTATCTTTAGAAATATATAAATAATTACTAGTCGCAATTACTTTCTTACCCTTATAAATAAAATCAAGTACTATACTATTCTCAACTAAAGGATCAAATCTAAATTCACAACACATTTTTCTAGAACCTGATCCAAACTTATCATAATAAGGTTTGTAAATACTTAAAAATTCAGCAATATCAAGACAATAATCATTTAAAGAATTCTTACTCCCCATATCTTCCCATACTCTGCCATATTGACTAATAGAAAGTCTAACACCCGCAAGAGCATAAAACAAATCTCCAGTACATATTCTTCTATGCATATTATTTAATAACTTATTATGTCTAGAAAAGCCAACTGTAGAAATTCTAGTTCTAACGCCTAATTCTCTATAACATAAATCAATAAATTGATCTAAATACGGATATGAAGAAATATCATTATTTAAATAAGGAAAAACAACACCTACTCTATGTTCTCTTCTATCCCACGCTAAAAGTAAATCATCACTAGTATAATTTTTTGAAGTATATTTAATCGCACTTATAATATTACGTAACGAATCTTCCTTCCAATATTCACTCTTACAAACAGAGAATTTACTACAGAAACCACAATTATTAAAACATCCAATTTGTGGTTGTAAGTGTCTCATTTTAGAAACAAAATTCTCAGGTAAGTTCATAAACTCATTATATAGAGTTCTTCTAATTTCTAAATCTCTATTAGAAATTTCTCTCTCATCACTTAATAAAAAATTCATATTATTCCCCTGCTTTATCTTTTTCGTTAATAATTAATTCAACAAACTTTCTTGCTGCGCTTGTTAAAAAATCATCTATATATACACAACATACATCAACCGAAGGTAAGTCGTTATCAAATGTAAGTACTTCAAAATTGTCCTTATCATCTTGAGTATCAATAACATTTTTAATAAAATATCCAATTCCAACTCCTCGTCTAACCATTTCGATCATCATCTCTGTAGTCCAAGACTCTAAAATTGGCATAAGTTTAGTATTTTTTGATTCCATATATTCATCTAATTTTAATCTAATTGAAGATGTTGCACTTGGAAGAATTAAAGGATAATTAACTAAATCATCAACCTTTTCTATATTAACATTCTCCATAGCATTTTTATTATATGCAAAACAATTGTGAAGTTTAGATAATGTAACTTTACAAACATCTTTTTTACTATTAATTGGTAAAGTATCAATAATTAAATCCAATTTCCTAGTTTCTAGCATATCTACCATATCTGCAGTAGATTTACAAACTATTTCAAATTTAATTCCAGGATATATCTTCCTAAAATCAGCAATATAACTAGATAAGTAAAATATACCTATATGTGAAGGAGTACCTATTCTAATACATCCTATATTTAGACTATTTAAATTCTTAATATGTTCTTCTGCATCATTAAGTATATTAAAAGCAGTAGAAATATAAGAATATAATTCTTTTGCTTCTAAAGTAGGCTCAATTCCTTTACTATTTCTATAAAATAAAGTATAACCTAACTGATTCTCTAATTCCTTTAAACTATAACTAATTGCAGGTTGAGAAACATATAATTTGTTTGCAGTTCTAGATATACTTCTTTCTTCAAATAAATATAAAAATATCTTATATAAATTGTAATCTGTATTCATACTAATCCCCTCGCGCTATATTATATTTCATTTTTATGGAAAAGTCAAATGTTATAAGGAAAAATTATATCAAAAAAAGAATAAAAGATGTATCATTGGATACACCTTCTTTATCTATGTCTTCCTAAATCCTCTTCATCATCATATTCTTCTTCATCTTCGTATTCATCATCTTCTTCATAACGGTCATGTAGATACTCATCCATCATATCAGTGATTTCATCACCATAGCCCTTTTTCTTACCATATTGCGAATTCATTGCATTTGAAACATTCATCGCAAGTAAAGCACTAGAAGCTGCACATACAATAGTTGAAGCCATATCACTTGGAAGGGATGTTAAAGCTGCCATATGAGTTGCTTGTAATGAAGTAAGCCCCTCAGCTAAATTAGTAACATCAGCCATAGCCTGATTCATATTTGCAATAGCACCAGGATGAGAAACAATATAATTCATAGAATCTTCAACCGCTTTCAAATCAAATTGTGGATGACTTGCGGCATAATCACGAATTATATCTAAACTACTCTCAACAGTATCAACTAAAGTTTCTTGAGCATCAGAACTAATTTGAGCCATTCTCTCTAATGCTTCACTAGAAGTAATAGCACCACTTGCATATTGACTACTAACATCATTAATTTTACTTGTAACATCAACACTAAATTGATTATACATTGCGTGTCCTGCATCATCAGCAGCGTGATAAGCATCTCCAAATCTCCAATTATGACTATCCAATGTAGCTCGTTCAACAACATTTGCATTGTTTAAAACATCTTGGTTAGCTTGAGATTCCATTCCTTCTCTAAAGGTATCACGCTTTCCAGCTATATCCTGACCAGTTTGACGAACATAATCCATTGTACTATCATTTTGAGCATTTACGTGAGAGGCTTGTGCTTGTTGCTCATTAATAATTTCTTGTTGTTCAATCTGATGAACTCTAGCCGCATTTATTGCACTTATTGTTGCAGATGTAATAGCAACTGTAGTTAATAAATCCCTCATAAATGGATCGTCTCTATAATCAAATTGTTCAGCAACAGGAGAATAATATTTGCTTCCAATACTACGTCTTCCAACTATGCTACCACGAATTTCTGTATTTTCATAATAGCAACTTTCAAGCCCCATAAAGTTTTGTACAATTGCTTCATTATTATTTGCAGATAAAGCAACATTTAAATTACGACCATAATTACCTAAACGATGTTGAAGTTCATTATCAAAATCATTTGACTTGCTAAATCTCATACCAACATAATTTAATTTAGTCGCAACCGCTTTAAAATCTTCTTCAATTCCATGTACACCACTAGATAATAAATTATTAGCCTTATTTCTACTTTCTATTATTACTCTAATACTTTCAGATGCAGATGAGATTAATTGTTTTCTCTGATTTTCTAATATCTCTCTTTCACTTTGAGATAATTCATCACTATCTAATTGTTCTTCAATTGCACGAACTTGTCCTAAAATAGTAAATAATAAAGTATAATTAACTTTAATCTCTTCATTTAACCTAGCAACCTTATTAAGACCATATTCTCTTAATCTATCCAAAATTAATGGGTTAATTTGATTATTCATATCAGTTTTTAATTGACTACCCTTATATTCATCAAATAATACCTCTAATTCAATTTCACTAAGATTATCAAGTCTTTCTTGAATAGTAGACATTGCTTCTCTTGCTCGTTTAGTAGTCATTAACTTACCAGTTAATTTTCTAATTAAACTTACTCCCGCTTTTATTGTAGCAGGAACAACATGAACAATATTATAAGCAACATTTCCACTACTAAGCTCATTCTTAAATCCTTTTGCAATCTTTAAATTACTTGCAGTAAATCTCTTGTTATCTTTAGCACGAATGTCTAAACCATCAGTAAGTTTATCAATAATTTCTTCTACATGAGGTCTAGGAATAACAGTTTCCTTTTCCAAAGCAATATTTTTATACTTAACAACAATCTTTGGATCTCTACTCATTTTAGCAATACTATTAATAATTTGATCTGTATCTTTACTAATCTTATAACAAGGCTGTCCTTCAATTTCAATTCCTTGACTAGATGGAGTAATACCAAATTTATGTAATACTTCTCCACTAGCATATACTTGATTATTATTTGCAATATCACGATATAAAGTAATAATTTCTTCTTGAACACCATGCCCCATATCTTCACTACTTAAACTACTTGGAATATCACTATCAGTTTTAGGAGGCTCTTCACTTGTAGGAGGGACAAAATTAGTAGGATTAATATCAGGATTATGAACAACCTCTTCATCTACTACATCATCATCTTTTAAAGTAGAATCACTATCAGTTGAAGCAGGTTTATAAACATCCTCAAAATTTTCATTTAAATCATTAATATTTACTCTTTCTAATGAAACAACATAAGGAGAATAACTATTATTTGCATTTCCTACAATATAATCAGCATCATCTCTTGAAACTTCATAGCAAAGAACTCCATTTATTCTTACACCATCACCTAAAGCATCAAGATTAAATCTATTAAATACAGGTTTTTTTACATACAACTTACCATTTTCATCACTATAAATTACAAATTTATCCATTAATCCTTGATTATTAGTATCAAAATTCATACTAGTGATTTTCTCTTCTAAACTATCTGCTATAGCCATATCTTCTAAGTCCTTAGAAACAGATTTCCAATCAGTAGAATTATCATTAGATTTATTATCATCAACATATTCAACTTTGACATTATTATTTTCTAAAGATAAATCTCTATCATCAACAACAACATAATATGGAGAGTAACTATTATTTGCATTTCCTACAATATAATCAACATTTTCCCTATCTATTTCATAGCAAAGAACTCCATCGATTCTTACACCTTCACCAAGTCTTTCAGCATTAAATCTTTCAAAAACTGGACTCTTAGCATATAATTTATGACTCTTACCATCACTATAAATTACATACTTATCAGTTAATCCACGACTAGCAATAGCCTCATCTTCTACTACCTCTTCAACAACTTTATTTTCTTCTAAAACTTCAGTATCTTCGACAAGTACTTGATATGGTGAATAACTATTATTTGCATTTCCAAAGATATAATCTACATCCTCTTTAGCAATTTCATAACAAAGAATACCATCTATTCTTACTCCATTACCAATTCTTTCAGCATTAAATCTCTCAAATACAGGCTTCTTAGCATATAATTTACGACTCTTACCATCACTATAAATTACATACTTATCAACTAAACCACCAGTATTTTCTATTGACTCTTCAACAATAGGAATATTTATCTCTAATTTATCATTATTTAATTCTTCATGAGATTCAACCTTTTTATCATTATCATCAATTTCAGTATAATGAACATCAATTGCATTTTCTCTATCAATTACAGGAACTAAATCCTTTTTCTCGTCTTTAGTTAAAACTAAATCTTTGTCTTTTTTCTTATAAACAACATATTTAGTAGTTTGAGATTCACTAATTCCATCATTATCACTAGCACCCTCATATCCAATTATATAACTATCATCATTTCTAATATCGACTCCATGATTTCTTAAAATAACATCATAAATATCTTCTTCACCAATGATTAATTCTCCTGAGTATACTTCTTCTCTATCTTCAATGATTTCATTATCATTTTTTAACTTATCGAGAACTTCTTCCATATCACTAGGAGCAGCACTAGGAACATAATTGTTAGTAGTCTCATCATTTTTAACTATTTTTTCAGGTAAATCCTTAACATTATCATTTATAACAGCAAGTGAATCTGATTTTAATAATAAAGCTCTTCTCCTACCATCTAGTTCAACCTTTTTATCATCTGTATATAATGCTTCTACAGATTGTAATATAGAATCAATTTCATTTGCTTGGCGAACTTTTTGAACTTCCTTAAAGATTTCCTCTTTCGCATTTTTAAGAGCCTTTTTCTCATCATCTGTGCGATTTTTAAAATTCTTATTTATTATTTCCAAAAGACCTCTTGAAGAAACAATACCATCAATTATATCTCTTCTATCTAATTTATCAGTAATATCGATAAAATCAGCAGCAGGAATACCTAATGCTCTAGCAACAACTAAATCGTTATTAATTTTTTCTCTCATTTTTACAAGATGAGCAAGTTCTTTTCTTTGCCTATCAATCATTTTTTTAATTCTTAATGACTGATCATTACTAGAATTCTTTTTATCTAAAAATTCATTATTTACTTTATCTGATTCTTCTTGAGTTTCTAAATCATTTGAAGTAAGTGCAATATTTTGTTCTTTAGTAATATCTTTCATCTCTTCAAATAACTCTTGATATTTCATTATATTTTCATTCATTAACTCTTCTAAAGCAAATATTTCTTTATCAATATCACTAAGAGCCTCTTCAAAAGCACTATAGTTCTTAGATGAATTATCAAGCACTTCATCAAGTATACTAGTAACTTCCTTTATTCTTTTAGATAAATTGCTAATCTCTTCCATAGAATCAGTCGCAATAACTTTCTCTCTTAATGAAACTAATTCATCATATAATTCTTTTATTTTATCATCTTCACTAATTAAAGAATCATCTTCATTCGTATTATTTAAATTATCTTTATCTCGAGAAACAACTTTTTTAATTTCTGTTTCATCTACTTTTTCTTTTTTTACTCTAGATACAACAAAAGTAGTACTTTGGGTATCACTTAAACCATCATTATCATCAGCACCAGTATAACCAATAACTAATTCTTCTTCATTACCTACTTCAACGCCATCTTTTCTCATCATATCAAAGATTTCTTGTTTTTGTTCTTCTTCAGTTTTTCTTAAACCATCAAGAATATATGTACCGGTGTATAACTCTTCTGTAGTAACTCTATATGGAACTTGGTTTTTATATGTACGAGTCACAACAAAAGAAGTACTTTGAGTATCACTTAATCCATCATTATCGTCAGCACCAGTATATCCTATAGAATATTCATTCTCATTTTCTATAGTAATACCATCTTTTCTCATCATATCAAAAATTTCTTGTCTTTGCTCTTCTTCAGTTTTTCTTAGGCCATCAAGAATATATGTGCCAGTATATACTTCCTCTATTTTTGTCTCATCTTCATAAACTATTCTCTCATTCATACTAGTCACCACCTAACTATTTACTCTCTTCATCAAATTTTTGTAAAACTTCACTAATCATTTCAAGTTCTCTATCATCAGTTATATCCTCTAAAACCAAATTTTTACTAAAAGGATTAAATGAAGAAACATACATATTCTTCCTACCATTACTTGCTATTGTATTATCAGTATATCCAACATAAGATTTCATAGTATCTTCACAATCAAATGTAAACAAAATATCACAATCAATTATCTTACCATCTTTTTCCATTTGAATCTTCTCATTTTCTAAATCCAAGTCCATATTAACTCCTCCATCCATATCATAAATATACTATTTTAGTTTATCATTTATACAAAAAAAAGTCAATTAACTTGACCTTTTTTGAGTAGCAATTTCAATACTTATAGTTGCATCCTTTTCTATCTTAGCATCTCCATCAATTACAAAGTGATAAACATCACTTTCCATCTCCTCTGCACCAAAGCCAATACCTTCAATAATAGTAGCTTCAGGATCAACTATTAAATCATCATTATTTTCATCTTTAGTAACTTTAACCTTAACCCCAGTTTCATTACGTATAGTAATAGAATAATCCATACTCTCTGTATTTATCTTATCCCCTCTATAATTAGTTACCTTTAAGACATATTCTCCACGTGATTTTAACTCATTCAAATCTATATTAAATGAACTTCTATTTCCATCTTCAAGTATTGGAACAACAATATTAGACTCATTCTTTTTAGCTTCTCTTTGCTTAACAAACACCATACATCCAAGTACTACAACACAAACTAAAAGTATCGCAAAAACAGTATAAAGAAAAGCATATGAACTAATAAATTTCTTAAACTTTTCAAAAAAAGTATTATCTTTTTTCTTAGTAGATACTTCTTTTATTTCTTCACTTACTCCTACTTTTTTTTCTTCAACTTTATTCTCCTTTACAGGAGCACTTTTTCTAGAAACAGTTTTTGAAGTAGCACTCTTACTACTCTTTGAACTACTTTTCTTTTTAGTAACACTCTTTTTACTACTATTACTCTTAGTGCTCGCACTTTTCTTTGTATTATTTTTCTTCTTTACTTCATCACTCATATACTTCTCCTAATTTTCTAATCCACTTCTTATTATATCCCTTAAATTAACAATAGTATTTTCTTCAGTATCACTTAATGTAGTTCTAAGAACAGAATCAGATATATCCTCATCAATTTTAACGCTATTAGAAACTTTAGAGTTAACTTTAATACTACCATCAATTTTATTAACCTTATCAATCATTATCTTAAAAGATAAATTATCTTCTCTATCATATGATTTATTATCTTTAATATTGCTATATTTTTTTGAATATATAATATCATATTTACTTTTATCTAAATCCATAGTTAAAGTAAACATTAAATTATTAGAATCTTTTTGTACTTTAATAACACCTATACTATTTCCACTTCTATTATTAATATTAATGTCAATATCCTTACTACTAGACTTATATGTTGCAGTATATCTAACCTCATTATTTAAAGTATAATAAAATTCTCCACTATCCTTATCTCCCTCATAAGTATAAACCTCTTTTTGATCATCTTTTAAATAAACAATCTCATACTTTAAAGGAGTATTAATAAGTTTCCTAGTATAAATATTAATAGTATAACTCTCATTACTATTTAGAAACTTCGCATCACTATCAACCTTAACTTTAGAAAAATCCTTATATATTCCACCTAATATTTTAGATGCTCTATCATCACTTTTTAAATCCTTTAATATTCCATCTAACAATCCCCTAATAGTCTTATCAGTAACTTTTAAAGATATCTGACTAACTTTATATCTGCTATTCCCTACATTAGTCTCAGTATCAAATCCTTTTAAATCACTTTCACTAATATTGTTCTTAATAGAATCTCTTATAAAATAATATAAATAATCAATATTATCTTTAGTTGTATTCTTACCAAGCAATGACTCAAAATAACTACTTCCCCCATCATTAACATAGTTCTTTAAAACACCATTAATAATAAAATATCTTGTAGAATCATTTATTAAATATTTACCAGAAAGATAAGTCCTATCTCCTATTTTTTCATCTAGGCTAGCATAAAGAGTTCCTTTATTTTTATCCTGTTTTACTTCATATTTAATATCCATTAAACTTAGATTTTTAAGTTCATTATTTTTCTTTAAATACTCTACATCAACTAAACTTTTATTTTGATAATCCTCACTTTTTAAATCTAGGTCAATATCACCAGTTATAGTAAAATCATCACCTATATTATATTTTTCTTCATCTCTAAAAACATTGGCACATTTTTCGAATATTTCATCTACCATTGCCTCATAAACATAATGCTTTTTAGATACTTTATTTAAATAAAAGCCTATATATATAAGTCCACATGCTACTCCAATAATAAGTAGTATAAAAATGGATTTAAGTACAATTTTAAAAATCTTTTTAATCATTAAATACTCAACTCCTATTATATTAATTATATGAAAAAAAGAGGTATATGTCAAACCATTACCTCTCTTATTATCTAATTCTTAGACTCAGATATTATTCCTATATTTCCAACAACATTTCTATGCCCTGAAATCACTCCAGAATTATAAATAACACTAAGTTTTACTGTAGCTTCTTCCCCAGGCTCTAATAATTTACCACTAATATCAGATAATTTAACATATAATGGACTAATTGAATTAGAAATGTCACTATCATTATAATCCGGGCTCATTAATAATTCGTTTATAACCGCAGGAATAGTTCCATTATTAGTAATTGTTACTTCATAATCTATCTCATCATGTTCTGTATACATATCATAATTAAAATTAAGAATTTTACCATTATCAGAAATTTTTAATACCCCCGAAGGCTCAACAATCCCACCTTTAATCGCAGTTATCTGTCTAAAGTTAGTAAAACTAACACTAAAAACTTCACTCTCATTCTTTAAAGTTTCCATCTTAATAGAAACAACGACAAAGCCTATTCCCATTAGAATAATAGTAAAACACAAAATAATTATAATATTATTTTTTACTTTCATTAGTTTTTTCAACTACCACACTCTCCCTCACTTCTTAAATCAATTGAACCATTATAACAATATCCATAACTCTTATTACCATTTATAAGTTCAATATATGCATAAACTTCTCCATTAGATACGTAATACCAACTATTACTACTAGGATAATATTTTAAACCACTATCCGCAGGTATAGTACCAATAACAAGTAAAGTGTTATCCCTATCTAAGTTATCTATCTTATTATTAAAAACATATTCTTCTATCTTCTTATATACATTATTACATAATTCTAAAGAATTATCATCATCTAAATTAATATTTTTTAGAAGTTCAGTATTCTTATATTTACGAACGACTTCTTTTGAATAATAATCCATAT
>N._stephensi_708_cecum__coassemble_103_pt1 | contig 10574 bp, 12 predicted proteins | sample N__stephensi_708_cecum__metabat2_low_PE_009 | metagenome-assembled genome bin N
ATGTAATAGTATTCTAAAAAATAGAGATTATGGTAAATATACTACAATTAATACTTTAGAAATTGCCTTGGGTAGTTTAGAAAAGAAAGAACTTGATCCTACTTTAAAGAATTTAGTTGGAGATTTAAGTGATAATATTGAGATTATTAAGAGAGATATTTTAAATAATGATTCAAGATTATTAGATAATTTAATTAATAATTATTAGGATAGGGCGTGAACTTGCCTTATCTTTTATTTTTTGATATAATTGGTGTGTTTTTAGAGAGGTTATTTATGAAATTTATATGTTTATTTTTTCCTGCAGTTCTTGCTGCAAGTAATGAAGTTAAAAGTAATGATGATAATTTAGTTAAATTAAAAATATATTGTAAGTATTGTTTGTATATTAATTTTATTATGACAGTATTTCTTGTTTTAATAGGCAAAAGTGAGGTTTTATTTCAAAATCTTTGTACAGTCAAATTCTATTGTATTTATTTATTAATTGGAATGGTCTTATCTTATATTTTACCTAGAGTATTAAAATATATTAATGATAATATAAAGGTTAAAATAAGTAGGGGGAAATAAATGAAGAAAACATTTAGTACTATTAAAGCAATATTGTTATTTTTACTAATATTTGTTTTGTCTTTAAGTGCTTATTCTACTAAATGGGCATTAAATACTTTTGCTTTTTTAAATTTTGATGAAATTATATTTCAGTTAACTTCACCTATAGAGGGTACTTCCAAGGAAATTCTTTTAAGTTTTATGAGTAATAGTTTATTATTATCGATTATTTGTAGTATTGTCTTGTTTTTTATTGTTCATTTATTATTAAGATATTTTAGTTGTGATAGGTTTAATATTGATGTGGAGATATTTAAAAAGAAATATGATTTTTCAATAAGAGGAAAAAGTTTAAAGATTATATTTGGAATATTTATATTTATTATTAGTATTATTATTCCTTTTATATGCTTAGATAAAATTAAATTTATTGATTATGTTATTTCTCAATTTAATGATTCATCTTTTATTGAAGATAATTATGTTGATCCTAGAAGTGTTAATATAGAATTTCCTTTAAATAAGAAAAATCTAATATATATTTATGCTGAATCATTAGAAAGTACTTTTTTTTCTGAAGATTTAGGTGGTGGAGATAGTAATAATTATTTAGAGCCATTAGTATCTTTGACTAGAAATAATATTAATTTTTCTGATACTGATAAGTTTGGGGGTGCATTATCTATTAATGGTACTACTTGGACAAGTGGGGCCTTAGTTGCTCATACATCTGGTCTCCCTTTAAAAATAAATGGATTGCTGTTTAATGAGGGAAAATTCAAATCTATGCTAGGTAATGCTTATACACTTACTAATCTTCTACATGATGAAGGATATAATCAGATGTTTATGATTGGTTCTGATAAAGATTTTGGAAATCGAGGAATATATTTTGAAGGCCATGGTGATGTAGAAGTTTATGATTATTATAGTGCGATTAATAATGGTAAAATAGATGATGATTATTTTGTATGGTGGGGTGTGGAGGACTCCAAACTATTTGAATATGCAAGAGAAGAGATTACTAATCTGTCTTTGAAGGATGAGCCTTTTAATTTCTCGTTATTAACAGTTAATACTCATACAGTTGATGGTTATTTAGAAGATGATTGTGATGGTAATTTTTCTAGTAATTATGGTAATGCAATTTATTGTAGTTCTAAACAAATTGTGGAATTTATTGAATGGATTATGGATCAAGATTTTTATGAGGATACAACAATTGTATTAGTAGGTGATCATGTTAGTATGCAAGAAGGATTTTATTCTATAGATACGCAAAGAAGGATTTATAATTTATTTATAAATTCTAGTGTTGATGATGGTGATTTTTCTAATCGTCTATTTAGCACTATGGATTTATTTCCAACTACACTTGCTAGTATGGGAGTTAAGATAGATGGTGAAAGACTTGGATTAGGTACTAATTTATTTAGTGATAGAAAGACATTAATAGAGGAAAATGGATATGATTTCTTTGATAAAGAAATTGAAAAATATAGTTCGTTTTATATGAAGCAGTTTGTCCATGGAAAGTAATGTGTAATTTGATTAGATTAAAGGACTTCGGTCTTTTTTTTTATAAAAAAAAATGGTACTATATATTATATAGTCTAGGAGGATATTAATATGAATAATTATGGAATATCTGATTATAGTATCTTTGATGATGCTATAGGTGTTATAAATTCTTTTATTGATAAAACTAATTCTATTTCCGATACGATAAGTGAATGTAAATCAGAATTAAATGATGGAGTTTTTATGGGACCTATTGCGGATAACTGTCAAGAAGTCTTTGGAACATTATCTGTAGATTTTGGTGATTTAATTTCTGATTTATCTGCAATGAGTGATTATCTTGAATATGCAAATACAAATTACCAAAAAGGAGATAAGGAAGCATCTAATGTCGTTACTAGTGGTGATAGTGCATCTTCTACAACATCTTCTATTAGTACTAATGCAGGAGGTGTTGTTGCTTCTTCATCTATAAATGGTAATAGTACAACTACAACAACAACTTCAACATCTTCTAGTAGTGGAAATAAGTCGGCAATATTTGTTGGAGATTCAAGAACTGTTGGTATGCAAGCGGCAATTGGTAATGATTCAGGTGATGTATGGAGCGGTAAAGTTTCTATGGGACTTAACTGGATGAAAAGTACAGGTGTTCCGAATATTGAGAGCCAAATTGAAGAAGGCTCTAATGTTGTTATTATGATGGGTGCTAATGATTGCGGATATAATGCTTCTGCTTATGTTGATTATTTAAATGATTTATCTACTAAGGTTGAAGAAAAAGGAGCTAATCTTTACTTTGTGTCTGTTAATCCTACTAGTGGTAGTTATAGTAATTTAAACACTTCTATTGATAGTTTTAACGAAACAGTTAAAAATGGAATAAATTCTAATATTAAATATATTGATACTAATTCTGTACTTAAGGAGAATGGCTTTAATAGTGGTGATGGTCTTCATTATGATAGTTCTACTTATCAAACTATTTATGGGATAATAAAGGATAATATGTAGATTTAATCGATGCTTTTAAGCATTGATTTCTTTATATTGTTTTTTTATCAAAAATGTGTTAAATTATAGTAGTTTTAGGAGTTGATTATATGCATTTACCTGATTATAAAGAAGCCAGGACTAGGGATAAGAGGGAGTATAATCGTGTTAAATTTAAAATTGATGATAATATAGTAAAAAAATATGATGGACTTAAATATTTTGTGAAGACCTATGGTTGTCAAATGAATGAGCATGATAGCGAAAATATTTGTGCTTTATTAGAAAAAATGGGATTTTCTCGAGTTGATGACTATAATGATGCTGATTTAGTATTATTAAATACTTGTAGTATTCGTGAAAATGCACATAATAAGGCTTTTGGAATGTTAGGGAGACTTAAACATTTAAAGAGTGAGAAGAAAGATTTGCTTATAGGTTTATGTGGATGCATGGCACAAGAGGCTGGTGTAGTTGAAGAAATACTTAAGGATTATAAGTTTGTAAATTTTGTGTTTGGTACTCATAATATGTATCAGTTACCTGAAATAATTGATAATGCTGTTAGGGAAAACAAACAAAATATAGAAGTGTATTCTAGAGAAGGTGACTTAGTAGAAGGATTACCTGTTGTTCGTTCAAATAGCTATAAGGCTTATGTTAATATTATTTATGGATGCGATAAGTTTTGTACTTATTGTATAGTTCCTTATACTAGAGGAAGAGAAAGAAGTAGAAAAAAAGAAGACATAGTAGAAGAGGTACGTGAACTAGTTAAAGATGGATATAAAGAGGTAACTTTGTTAGGACAAAATGTTAATGCCTATGGAAAAGATTTATACGATGATTATGATATGGGGGATTTACTTGAAGAAATTGCGAAACTAAATATTCCTAGAATTCGCTTTATGACAAGTCATCCTTGGGATTTTACAGATAAAATGATTAATGTAATTGCGAAATATCCTAACATTATGCCTAGTGTCCATTTACCTGTTCAAAGTGGTTCTAGTAAAATATTAAAATTAATGGGTAGAAGATATACTAGAGAAAAGTATTTAGAATTATTTCATAAAATAAAAGATACTGTTCCAGGGGTTAGTATTTCTACAGATATAATTGTAGGTTTTCCTGGAGAAGAGGAAGAAGATTTTCAAGAGACCATGTCTTTAGTAGAAGAATGTAGGTATGATAATGCTTTTACTTTTGTTTTCTCCGAAAGAGAGGGGACTCCTGCTTGTAAGTTAGATGATAATACTTCTCAAGAAGAAAAGGAAGAAAGACTACAGAGACTTAATGAAGTTGTGAATAAATATTTTTTAGAGAATAATAAAAAGTTAGTTGGAGAAGAACTTAAAGTTTTGGTAGAAGGTGTTTCAGAGAAGAAAGATATGTATTTTGGTTATAGTGAAACAAATAAATTGATTAACTTTACAGCTAATAAAGAAATAAATTGTGGAGATATTGTTGATGTAGTAATTACAGAAGCAAAAACATGGAGTTTAGATGGAAGAGTTAAATAGTTCAGTTAATAATATTATTGAGATTATAAAAGAATCTTCTGAGTATAAGAAGTGTATATCTTTAAGAGATAAGATGTCTAAAAATGAAGAATTAATGAGACTAATAGAAGAAGTGAAGTCATTACAAAAAGAATATATTAGAAGTAATTATGATTCTAATATAAAAATAAGACTTGATGATGCTGAGGCAGAGTTATATAGCATACCAATTTATGTTATTTATAACCAAGAACTTAATAAGGTTAATTTAAAAATTAACTATATTAAAGATATTTTAAATGATTATTTTTACAAATTATTTAATAAATAAAATAGGAGTTAGATGTCTAACTCCTTTTCTATTTCTTTAACAGTTTTTTCTATAAATTCTTTAATATTAAATATATCAAATGTATAAAGTTTTTCTTCTTTAGAATTTTCTATTAATATACCCATTTTATTGATTAAGAAATTTAATTTATCTACTTGTATTTCTTCTATTTTAGTTTTAGGTGTTTTAAATTCTTCATAAAATAGAGATAAATCTAAATTATATTCATCAATTAATTCTATGTTTATATTTGTATAATCAGAATATATTAGTTGTTGGATTTCATCTCTATTTTTAACTTCTAAGATTGTTCCATCTAAAAGTTTTACAGAGTTTTGAAATGCTATTTCATCCATAAAATCTTCAAACCATATTTTATCTGTGTAAAGATGAATATAATATCCTACATCAAATGGATTATTTTTGAAATTTGGATATTTGCTTGTGAATAGTTTTATATTTGGAACACTTTCTTTATAAGTATTCTTTAGGAAATGAGATTCTATTTTAGATTCTCCAATTTGTTTTGATAAATCCGGAGCTATTGATCCTAGATAATAATCGTATTTGTTTTTTATATTTAATTTGTTTTCTAATTCTTTAGCAACTGCTAGATGAATAATTGTTGATGCCATATAGTAATCCTCCTTATTATTATTTTACCATCTTTTTCCTGAATAGTACGAAAAATCATTACTATTTTGTAAATCATCTAATTCTTGATTTCTATTAGTAGTTGCATTTTTCCTTATTTCTTCAAGTTCTTTTTCTAAATTTTGTTCTTCTTCTGTTTCTTCTTCATTTTTTTCTTCTTGTTGGTTATTAGCTGTTGATGAATTATTATTGTTGTTTAATTCTTCTTCCATTTCTTTAATTTTTTCTTCTAATTCTTCTGCTTCCATACTTTTTCCTGAATTATCATTAGGGTTTGCACATCCATCTTCATATAGATTATTTCTTGCTTCTTCAAGCTTTTCCAGTACAGTTTGTTTATCATTTGAATCAATAAGTTTAATGAGGGTTAATGTTTTATTTATTCTTATATTACAAATTTTTTTTTGCGGAGGATTTTTAGATAAAGATTTATTATATCCTTCAAGGGATTCTTGATAGTTCTTTTCATTATATTTTATATTTGCTTCATTATAATATACAATATAAGGCTCATTAGTATTAAGCTTTTTTAATATAGGTATTAGTTCTTCTTTATTTATTCCATTATTATAATTAGATATTAATATCTCGTTTATTGTGAATGTAATTATTAGTTTAATTAAAATAATTATAAAGATTACGAGAGTTATTTTTAATACTTTTTTCATAATAATTTTCTCCTTATTCCATTTAGTTTGATTACTAATAATAATAATAGGAAAGGTATAAATATATAATAGATGTCATCATAGTTTTGTTTATTTGTTGTGGCTAAGTTGTTTGATTTTAATCTAGAAATCTTAGATAGTTTATTGTTTAGATTTTTATTGTTCATATTTATATAATCTATTCCTAGGTCGTTAGCAATTTGTTTTAAATTACTTTCATCTATTTTAGAAAGAGCCTTTGTATTATATCCTTTTGTATAGTCATATATATATTCTTCTTTTTCTGTGTATCTATCTTTTTCTTTCATGTTACCGCCTTTTTCGGTTCCATATCCTAATACTGCACCTTCGTCTATATATTTTTTTAATGAAGAGAAACTTTCTAGTTTAGAATCATCTGTTATTTCTCCATCACTTATAAAAAATACAATTCTTTTAATATCTTTTGATTTTTCATACGAATTTTTTAATGTATTTTCTATTGTTTCTAGTGGTGTATTTAGAGAAGATCCTCTTGCATATAATTCTTCTATTGGTTCAATTATTTCAATTGTTTCTGTTGCCATAGTTGCATCTTTAGAGAATGGCATTAATACTTTAGCAGAATTATTAAATGATATAATTGAATATTTTGCGCCTGTAAGTGTATCTATTATTTCTTTACAATCTTTTTTAACTCCATCTAACCTTTTATTATTACCATTATAATCTTCTGCATTCATACTTATTGTATTATCTATTACAAATAAAACTTCAAGATTATTTTCTTCAATAGTTGCATTTTCCTTTTTTATCATTGGTCTTAAATTAATTATAAATAAAAGTATTACTATTAGTATTTCAATGATATTTTTTTTATCATTTTTAATTATTATAAAGATAAGTAATGAAGATATTATTGTCATTATCCATATAGGAATTATTGGAAATATACTCATCGTTACACCTTCTTACTTAAAACAATTATTGTGAATGTTGAAAGGAGAAGAATAATAAATGGAATAGTAGGTATATCTTGCTCTTTCTTTTCTATCTTTCCTTCAATTAATGATTTTGATGTTTTTTCTATGTCTTTTACTATGCTTTTTATATTTGAATTAGTATGTATATAGAACGTTCCATCAGCATTTTCAATTGCACTTTTAAATTCTTTTTTATCATTTTCTTTCATAGCAGTAGTTCCTATTCCAAATAGTTTTATATTTTTCTTTTTTCCTATTTGGGCGGCTTTATCTAGTGTTACTAGAGGTGTTCCTGCAAGATCGTTATCTGTTGAGAAAATAATTATTCTTGATCTATCTTCTTCATCTAATTTTGGAAAACTATAGATGCATGAAGCAAGGCCATCTCCTATTAGAGAACTACCTCTTGTTTCATTATCTTCTATTGTTCCACTAAATATATAATTTATTGTATAGAAGTAATTATCAGTAGAAGAGGAACTATATAAGAAAGAGTTGTTTAGTTTCAGTGATTTTTCTATTTCATCAAGTCTTTCTATAATAAATTCATAGTCTTCCGTTAGGGGAGAGATTAATACTGATGATGTATTGAATATAGATATTCCAAATCTTTCACCTTTTAAAGATTTTACTGTTTCTTTTAGATTATTTACAAGTTCTAAATTCAAATCATCTACTGATGCGGATACATCCATGCATAATATAATATCTCTTTTATATTCATTTGTTTTATTTGTTTCAACTTTTGATAGTCTACTTACAAGTAATGTTCCGGATATAAAAGCAATTACGAATGATGTGATTAATGTAATTTTTAATATTTTATATTTTCTTAGTATATTTTTATAATAATCTGTATTTTTTATTAGAGAAGTATTTGCTATTTTAGATTTAGATTTTATTTTTGTATTTTTTTCTTTATTCTTAACTAATATTAGAAATCCAATTATTAATAGTGGGATTAATAATAAAAGAATAGGGTATCTTATATCCATCTTGAAATTACCTCCCTTGTTTTTTCTATTGAACTTTCTATATTACCTTTTTCATTTGCTGAAAATTCTGGGTCATAATATTCTTCAACTAAGTCAATTAACACAGGCATTTTTATTTTTCTTATTTCTTCTAGAGTATAGTTTTGCACTTTTAGAGATGTCATTTCAAAAATAAATTTTCTAATAATCATACTTAATCTTTGATATGCTTTTCTACTAGATATTTCATTATTTTGTAATTGCGTTTTTAATAATTCTATCTCTTTTAAATATTTTTCCTTTATTGTTAGTTTATTATTCTTTGGAGGTTCTATAACAAGTGGAATATCATTATGCAGATTACTTTTTTTTGGATTAATTAGTAAAATGATATTTATTATTACTAAAATTAAAAAAAATAGAATTGTAATTAGAGAGTATGAAAACATAGGCATTAATTCACTTATTTCTTGCATATCTATTTCCCTCCAATAATTCTATAATTTTTATGTTTAATTCTTTTATTGTGCTTATGCTTGTATGATTAATATTATTTTTCTTTAATTTTGTTTCATTATCTTTAAATAATTGATATTTTAATTTTTGTTCTAATTCATTTAATTTTTTATCTTTTAAAAACATTTCAGGAATATATTCATTGTCGGATACATCAAATAGATTTTCTCCTGTCATTAAATTATCATTAATGTTTATTATTGATATATCATTATTTTGACGAAGTCTTTTTAATGTTTGTTCTTCTATTTTATTTATTCCATCTAAGTCTGTAATTATAAATATAATAGATTTCTTTGTTATATTTTTTGCTATGTAATTTAAAATGTCATTTATATTATTTTCTTTTGTTGTTGCTTGTTTTTTATAATTGTTTAAATATTCTTCTAAGTTATATAAGTTATATTTAAATGGTTTAAATTCTATTTTTTTTCCTTGATAAATCATTCCTACATAGTCATTGTTTTTTATAGCAATATATCCTATTGTTCCAGCAGAGAATAGGGCTAACTCTTTTTTATTTTCTAGTTTATCTGTATCTGCATCCATTTTAATTCCTGAATCCATTACAAGTAAAATATTGTGTTTTTTTTCTGCAATATATTGTTTAACTAGTGGTGAACGTGATCTTGCGGATGATTTCCAATCTATATCTTTAACATCATCATTGATTACATATTCTCTTAGATTTTCAAAGTTCATACTTTTACCTTTGAAAATTGATTTATAAGTTCCATCTAAAATATTTGTTGTTTTTTTATTAGAATAAATTGATATATTAGCTTTTATTCTATTTATATAATTTAGTTTGATCATGGGGTTGGGACAGCTTTCATTATTTCATCAATTATTTGTTCAATAGTGACATCATCAGCTTGAGCTGCGAAACTTAGTGAAATTCTATGTCTTAGAATAAGGTAACTTAATTCTTTTATATCTTCAGGTATGACGTGACTTCTTCCATTAATTAGGGCTAGGGCTTTTGAACACTGCATAAAGGCTATTGTTCCACGTGGGCTAGATCCTAAATTGACATATTCTGCAAGTTCTTTAGAAATATAGTTTCCTGGGAATCTTGTTGCGAGTATTATTTGGGCAATATATTTTTTTATAGATTCATCTATATATATTTTTTCTGTTAAATCTTGGAGATATTTTAAATCATTTAATTCTAAGATTGATGAATTATCTTTAAATATTTTCTTTTCTATATTATTTAACATTTCTACTTCTTCATTAACAGTAGGGTAGTTTACTTTTTCTTTTATTAGAAATCTATCAAGTTGGGCTTCTGCAAGCAAATATGTTCCTTCTTGTTCAATAGGATTTTGTGTTGCGATAACTGTAAATATTTCAGGTAGTTTATAATAATGACCATCTATAGTTATTTGTTTTTCTTGCATTGCTTCTAGTGTTGCACTTTGAGTTTTTGCACTGGATCTGTTTATTTCATCAAGTAATACAAAGTTTGCATAAATTGGTCCTATCTTTGTATCAAAGCTATTTTTTGCATAATTAAAAATTTGAGTTCCTACTATATCGCTAGGTAGTAGGTCAGGAGTACATTGTATTCTTGAAAATTTTCCAGCTACTGCATCTGTTAAAACTTTTGCAGCTGTTGTCTTTGCAAGACCAGGAACTGATTCTATAAGAATATGTCCATTTGCCATTAATGCAATTAAAATAGCTCTTTCTAGATTTTTTTGCCCAACAATTCTTGCGGAATAATATTCATCTATTTTTTTGATTATTTCATTACTTTTATTCAGCTCTTCAGGTGTAATATTATTGTTCACTTTAACCACTTCTTTCTCTTATTGTCTTATTTTATTACTATTCTATTTTATGATATTTTTCGATAAATCACAATAATAAGAGGAGTATTTATAATTATTATT